>Ga0224506_10000509_pt1 | contig 32582 bp, 33 predicted proteins | sample SF_Jan12_sed_USG_2_FD_169108 | JGI IMG/M metagenome (GOLD analysis project Ga0224506, IMG submission 169108) | Sediment microbial communities from San Francisco Bay, California, United States - SF_Jan12_sed_USGS_8_1 | ecosystem: Environmental > Aquatic > Marine > Sediment | place: USA... | reverse complement strand
CCTGTTCTGGCCTAGCGGGACGTGGTCGTGCGTTGGGCGTAGGTGAAGTGAAGTTTCGTGGGCAAATTTATCCGCAGGCAGGAAGCATTGAATACCAACTCGACATTAAACGAGTGTTTAAGCAACCATTGCCCTTAGGTATTGCCGATGGGCTGGTTAAATACCAGGGTAAAGCAATTTATATCGCCAAAGATCTGCGGGTGGGATTAATTAAAAATAAATCGTTACCAGAATAGTTTTATAGTTTTATAAAACATTCAGTTAATTATTTGAGATTTAAAACGATTATTACATTTGGAGCATTTCCTGCTACCCTATAGATAAGCCAATAACTTGACAGTTTACTATAGTGATGAAATCGATATATGCATGGAGCGCTTGGCTATTTGGAAGCTTTCGCGATCTACTGCCTATTATTGCAGTAGTCACTTTTTTTCAGTTTTTTGTACTTCCGCAAACATTGCCCAATATTCTGGAAATCATTATTGGCGCATTTCTGGTGGCCATAGGCCTTTCGTTATTTATTCGTGGTTTGGAAATGGGACTTTTTCCGTTAGGCGAAAACATGGCTTTTGCTTTTGCCCGAAAAGGAAATATTTGGTGGCTGTTGGCATTTGCTTTTTCACTGGGTTTTGGTACGACTGTAGCGGAACCTACGTTGATTGCGGTCGCGGGTGAAGCTGCGAATGTCGCCGCGCAAGCAGGTATTGTTGCCAATACAGAAATGGCTAGAGATGATTATGCGTTTGGTCTGCGTTTGACTGTGGCGTTATCGGTGGGCACGGCTATTGTTGTCGGCGTGATTCGAATTATTAAGGGCTGGCCGATTCACTATTTAATTATCTCAGGTTATATTGGTGTAGTCGTTATGACCGCTTTTGCGCCGAAAGAAATTATTGGTATCGCTTATGATTCAGGTGGCGTGACGACGTCAACGATTACAGTACCACTGGTAACAGCACTGGGCGTTGGGCTTGCCTCTAGTATCAAAGGGCGGAATCCCATGTTGGATGGATTTGGTTTGATTGCATTTGCGTCATTGTTCCCAATGATATTCGTTATGGTTTACGGGGTGCTCGTTTAATGGAGTTACTTATAGAGCTTTTTACCGTTACTGCGCAAACCATTTTGGATGTGTTGCCAATTGCGTTGATTATTTTGTTTTTTCAGTTTTTTGTTATCCGCAAACCTATTCCAAATTTCAAACGGGTACTGATAGGCTTTGGTTTGGTCTTGCTTGGGCTTGGTTTTTTTCTAGTTGGTTTGGAAAAAGCCTTATTCCCACTTGGCAAAACCATGGCGGAACAATTAACTCATCCTAGTTTTATTAATCCCGAAGGATTGGAATTTCACTGGTTACAATACAAATGGGTTTATCTTTTTGCTTTTTCGATTGGCTTTGCCTGCACCATGGCAGAGCCTTCACTCATTGCAGTCGCCATGAAAGCGAATCAAGTGTCGGCCGGGGCGATTAGTGTTTGGGGTTTGCGTATTGCTGTTGGCATCGGCGCAGCGCTTGGTGTTTCACTCGGAACTTTTCGTATTGTCACGGGTACGCCGTTGCATTATTACATCATTGCGCTTTATGTCATTGTCGTAATTCAAACTTTTTTTGCACCTCGATCAATTATTGCGTTGGCCTATGATTCGGGTGGTGTGACGACGTCGACCGTGACGGTACCATTAATTGCCGCCTTGGGACTTGGTTTGGCGAGTACTGTACCCGGACGAAGTCCCCTATTGGATGGATTTGGTTTGATTGCATTTACTTGTTTATTTCCAATGATTACTGTTATGGCTTATGCGCAAGTCACCGAATTCATGTTAGCGCTCAAGCAAAAACGAGCAAAACAAAAAGGAGCATAATCATGCACTTTAAATTAATTATTGCATTAGTACCCGATGATCGCACCGAAGATGTGATGGACGCGGCTCGTAAGGAAGGCGCAACAGGGGCGACGGTTATTAATCACGCCCGTGGTGAGGGGCTGGAACCAGTAAAAACATTTTTTGGGCTTTCGCTTGAGACGCAACGCGATATGATTCTGTTTTTAGTAGAAGAACATTTGTCGAGGAAAATTCTTGAGAAAATCGAGCTAGTCGCCAGTATGGATGAAAACTCCGGTGCTGGAATTGCTTTTCAAATTAATGTGGAAGATGCGGTCGGCGTATCGCATCAAGTAAGCGCTTTATCCAAACTTGTGGAGGACGAGCTATGAGCGAACGCAAATTGATACGAGTTAAAGAAGTCATGAAAACCCAATTTGATTTAGTCGACGGTATGGATACAATTAGTCAAGCATTGAAAACTATGCAGCATGTGGAAACCAAGTGTCTGATTGTGCAAAAACGTCATGATAATGATGAGTATGGTATGTTGCTGTTATCCGATATTGCACGGAAAGTTTTAGCCAAAGACCTGTCGGCTGATCGTATTAATGTTTATGAAGTCATGACCAAACCCGTGATGAATGTTGATCCATCCATGGATATTCGTTATTGTGCACGCTTGTTTGATCGTTTTGATATTTCTCGCGCACCTGTGGTTGAAAATGGCGAAGTTGTTGGTATCGTCAGCTTTACCGATTTGGTGTTAAAAGGATTTGTGAATCACATTTAATTTGTATGAACGATTTAATTATTCGACCTGCCACAGAAAACGATATTGAATTTTTAGTTGATGGTATGCGCGCCATGGTGCGACACATTAGCGATAGTGCTGATAGTAATTATGCTAAACAACTATTAGATAATTTACAAGTGCCCGCTGAATATTTTCAAACAGTATTAGCCGAAACACATCAACACATTTTAATTGCGCAAGAGCAAGCCATGCCATGTGCATTTATTCATGGTTTAGTCGCCTCACCCTCAATTCTCGTACCGACTGCCGCGCCTGTGGGTAAAATCGAATCTTGTTGGGTGGATCAATCCCAACGTCGTAAAGGGTTGGCGCAGCAATTAGTCAGTGCTATAGAAATTTGGTTTGAAGAACAACAAGTCAGCGCTATTGAGTTAAGTTTTATTCTTGGTAATATTGAAGCAGAAGTTTCCTGGGCACAACTGGGTTACCGACCGTTTCGCGTACAAGCCGCGAAAGTGCTGAAAAAATCATAACATTTTATATGGCCTATTATTTTCTTGAACAGAAAACAACTCATGGGCATTAATCAACTATTTGTTTCGAGCTGGCAAACCTGAGCAGTATCAATTTTTATGCAGAATTCAACAAACCACTTTTAATATCTCCCAAGCGTTTTCAATTCACTTGGTTTTCCCGCTATGGCAAGCAATATCGCTTTAACTTCTTGCTGCACTATGAAGTTTCGCCAAAAACATATGTGAAATATTTCACTAATTTAAAACTTACCATCTGTTAGGCTTTTAGCGCGACATGGATGTTGTGTCGAACCATAAAAGTCCCAAATACTATTGATATACATTATCAAGGAGGTAATGTTATGAAAATTACAAAACGAGTACAATTGGCAGCAATTGCGATCAGTGCAAGCTTGTTTGCCGGCGCTGCGCTAGCAAATCCACCCAAGCCTAATGTATTTGATGGTGGCAATCTTTGGTATATCACTTACTATAATGATCCTACAACAAACCATCAACAATGGGCCACGCAAGGCATTTGTTTTTTACCTTACGCCCAAGTTGGCACCAGCATTCAAGGTGTTTGGTATTCGACTACTTTCCCCGATTGGAATGGCCGTTATTACCAAGAAGGTGACGAAGTCAAAATGACCGGTGACTATGCAAAAGATGTTGGTCATGACCACATGACTTTACTTCACACCACCTATGATGTTGGCGGCCAAGTGCCGGCTATGGCATTTAAAGATTGGACGGAATGGCGCGAAGACAGTCGTTTTGGTCGCATTATCGGATGGGGTAATGCTAAATTGCAACGCGCTGGTAAATGTGCGTATCCTAGAGATTGGATCGCCAGTTCTGATTTAACAGCGAAAGACCAATATTACATGGAATTAGAAACCGACCAATTATCCAAATCACTAGCCCCACGCTTAACCGCCAATGGCGAAATAGCCACTTATCCCGGCCAAAATGATTTGGAAAGTGTAGAAACGTATCTTAAGCGCAGTAACAATTTACTCACAAAATAATCTTCGCTAGCAAAAACCACCACGCCTCGGCGTGGTGGTTTTTTATGTTTCGCATGACCAGTTTTAACAATGCAAACATAATATGATTTAGAGCTCGATTCATGAATTGTTCTGGGGTGAATGTCACCATAGATTACTTGCTATCATAAAAAGTTTGCCAGTCAAAAACAATTTTCAAGCTCAAACCAATCACAATAAGCAATTATATGAAACGATGTAGATGCGGTTTAACACTGTGATGTCAAAACATGAAGAATTTGCTTAGGATTAGCTTTTGAATAACAAACCGGTATTGTTAATCAAAAGTAGTGTTTATATGCTGGTGCAATTTATTGCAGATATTAAGCATAGCAACGGCAAGCTCTCTGGTTTGGTGATTCCATAACAAATGGCTAAATAGCATCGCAGACAAAAATAGGCGTTTTAAATAGCCTAACCACCTGATGATTTGTTTCTCATTAACCTTCCTAGCGATGACGGTAAACTTTATTACACCATGTATAGTGACAAACTCGGCGTTATCCAACCTTGCTAGGTATGTCGTGGATGGATGGTTACTGCTATGCATAAGGTTTATGATGCGAATATTAATTATTTTGCAAATCGTGCTGTTTTCGAGTTGTAAAACCGACTTAGATTTTCAAATTGAGCCACACCAAGACTTGCTGTTTGAATCGCAGGCCTACCCTGTTTTCAATTGGGTTAAAAAGTCTATGCTTGTTAAAACTGGTTCCCTAAAACACAAAGTATTCCTGGCCTGGCCTGGCCTGGTTTGATGCGATGAAGGAGAGCTGAGATAATTCTCCGGATTCATATGTTCCAGTGTTTTTTGGGATTGAAGGGCAGGATTTTGCATTTAGTTTTCATAGTGACTTTGTTGTGCTGAATTTTAAAAACACAAAGGACAAAACAAAAACAATTTATAAAGAGAATGGACGCCGGTGAATTCGGGAATCTATTCTTCTAGCAAGCAATACCTATTAAATCCTTTCACTTTACCACTAAACTGCAGCTTGACATTAGAAGGCAATATCATATCAATAACAAATTGGATTGCAATTGGAGTAAGAGTCTTTGGGATTTTTCTCTTAATTAATTCAATTGAAAATGCTGTCGGTTTAACTGTAATTTTGACAAGTGATAATGTGCATGAGGATTTCCTTAAATAGTAGTCGTAAATAGAGGAACTATAATGGCGCATATCCTGCACTGTGTTGGAATAACTCTCTGAGGCTACAAGCGGTGAATCTCATGGATATTCAACAAATGCGTGCTGAATTGATACGCACGTCGTCGTCCACTAATTATGTGTCGCCTCATGAAGCAATTTCACGGGACGATGCACCAGATCGCAATCAATTAATCGCTACCGTGGACAAGCATGAGACCATCCGTTTCTCGGACGAAGCCTTAGATGCTTTAAATAAATCCGTCATTACCGATGCTATTGATACATTTCTCACAGAGAACGGTGAGCGTCTCTACGAAATGGCGATCAAGAGTTTAAAGACTTACCCCGAAGACCTGATCGTAAAAATTGAAGACAAATCCTTAGCAGAGAAAGAAAGAACAGAACTTATAAAGGCTCGGAATGAACAGGAATTGAATGCGTTTGGAAAATACGCCAAACAATCCCCTCCGGACTATAAGATGTATTATGAAAAGTACATTGAGTATCTCGATTCCCTTTCCCCGGAAGAACAGCAATCAAATCGTTATAGAGGACAACGTGCTCTTGTCGTTCCCATATATGAGCGACTCGCAAGAGAACAGGGCGAAAATCCAGCCGATATGTCGCGTGTTCAAGATACGATACTTGGCTTGTTCGACCTGATTGCAGAGTTCGACTTTAAGATTGAAAACGTAGAGGATTTTCGCAAGCACTATAATGAAGTCATTGCTCCCATGTTCAAACGTGATAGTGGTCCTCGATTTAAAGAAGATGCTGATCGTGCATTGGAGCGTTTTGATGCAGTACAATCTGTTCTTGGTGCAGCAAGGGAAGCCAATGAAACAGCATTTCAACAACTTCAAAAGCTGGTTGACGGCGTTGTTAAAATAGATGAGTTCATGTCCTACGCAGAAAGATTCGCGCAGATAGAACCAGCCTGAGCTTCGATTGAGCCACTTGTAAATTGGTCTTAAACTTTATTCATTAATATCAAATTATACTGGGTACTCATCAGCATATTTTGAATGGATCGAGTTCAGATACCGTCTCGCGTGTCAAACGTATTCCATAAAATCAAATAACATTTTTCAATACCCCATAATTGAGATGAACCTGCTTAGGCATGCCTGCGCCGACGATGCTTATTGTTGGTTGGTTGGTCTGTGTCTGTGAGCGTTTGCTGCAATTAAAATCGTGATCGCAGCCGGGGTGATGCTCTGAGTCTCAGGATTTTCCCTAGTGTTTCCCATACGGTTTATGCCAACAGCTAGTATTATTCATTTTGAACTAAACCAAATCCAGGGCTAAGTCGTTCATTGTTGGTTAAACTGCTTACAGTAATGAGGCGAAATGAGACCTTGCTCGCAATGAAACAGTTAACTAATGCAATATTAGGAAACGCTAATAAGGGAGGTCTTGCCAACAATTGGATTGATTTATGTTGTCGCTATTGTCTAACCGATCTATCAAGTTTCGTTTAAGTCTCCTATTTGGTATACCGCTAGCAGCGATGCTATTTCTGGCATTTTTTCTGGCAAACCATTTAACCAATATACAGCAGAGTTTTAATGAGTTTAATGATGCAGGTGTTCAAAGTCAGAAATTCAGTCTAATGATTAGTCGTGACATGAATTATGTATCTCGTTTGACACGCAGTATTATGTTAGGTGATGATTATCAAAAAAATCTAGATAAACTGAATACTCGAATTGATAGTATTTTTTCTCATTTCAAAAATTTGCAAAACAGCACCGCTGCGATTTCTGATCAAGCATTTGCGCGAAACTATTTGCAGGCAATTAATGAATCAGAACAAGATACTCGTGCGTTTCTCGAAGACGGACGCTCACGTATGTTATTTTTAGGGCGAGTCAATCGCACTGAGCGTGTATTGAATCAAGCGTGGTTAGATTATAAAAAAGCTGCGTCGCCCTTGGCAAACAAGGCACGAAAAAGTTTTGCCCATTTAACTAAGTTGGAAGATGAGTTTCTGGCGGCTACCCAAGGACGTGCAAGCGGTCAGATCAGCAATATTACCAACATATTGTTTTATTTAACGGCGGCAACTATTGTGCTTACATTGTTATTCGCATTTATTATTGCTGGATCCATCACTAGGCCGATTGTTAAATTACAAACCACTATACAGCATATTGCCACACATTCTGATTTAACACAGCGATTGCAAATGAAATCCAAAGATGAGTTGGGTGCGGCAGCTAGTGCGTTTGATAGTATGCTAGAAAAGTTTCATTCGATTGTTGATCAAATTCGCAATTCCACTCAACAATTAAATACGGCCTCAACCGATATGAGTAAAATTACGAATCAAACTTCCGGTGGTGTCAAGCAACAACACGCCCAGTTGGAACAAGTGGCCACGGCAATGAACCAAATGCGTGCTGCGGTGCAAGAAGTATCGCGCCATGCGTCCGATGCCGCAATGGCCGCGCAATCGGCAGACGATGATGCGAGTAATGGTCAGCGTGTGGTTGAAATGTCCATTCAAATGATGAATGTGTTGGCACAAGAAATTGATCAAGCCAATGGTGTGATTCTACAGTTGAAAGAGCAAAGTATGGCGATTGGTTCGGTACTGGATGTAATTCAAGGGGTTGCCGAACAAACTAATTTGCTAGCGCTGAATGCCGCCATTGAGGCAGCACGAGCAGGTGAACATGGGCGTGGTTTTACCGTGGTAGCGGATGAAGTTCGGGTGTTAGCGAGCCGTACACAGCAGTCAACACAAGAAATTCAAGCAATGATAGAAACTTTGCAAGTCGGCGCCACCAATGCCGTGAGCGCTATGACTATTAGCAAAACACAGGCGCAAAAAAGTGTGGAGACGGTGCAAACGGCTGGCGAGTCACTTAAAGCCATCACTCACGCAGTTACACGTATTCGCCAAATGAATGATCAAATCGCTAGCGCGGCAGAAGAGCAGCGTTGTGTGGCTGAGGAAATCAATCAAAGCGTTGTAAGCATTAGTGACATCTCACAGGATACTGCATCTGGTGCTGAGCAATCTTCAACGGCAAGTTCACAAGTCACACTGCTAGCCGGTAGTTTAAGAGAATTGACGGGGCAATTTGTCACGGTGTAGTAGTTTATGTATTGAAACCAGATTTTGCTGTTCTCCAAGCTAGGGCATAACAAAACCGCTGCGCGAAATCGTAGCGGTTTTATTGTTAAAACTAAAATATAAACTCACAGGTTATACCAATGCATTAGCCAAGCCTCAGTATCCAAATAAACCGACAGTGGTCATCGTTTGAAGTGGCCATTTCTATTTCAGTCAGCATGGTAAAAAACGGTGCACACAAATAACTTCTATTATATTGTGGTAAAAATAATGCTGCGCTAAAATAGCTACCCTAACTATAAAATTACAGCAGGTTTATCAAAGGAAGTAATAAATGAATTGCCTTGTTATTGTTCAGACGCTGAGTTTTCGTAGCGCATTTTCCCTGTGTCTTTTATTCATCATTTTTTCATTAAGCGCATGTGCCTCGAAAACGCAAGAGAATGAAGCGGTGGATCTTGCTTATCAACAGAAAATAAGTGTTCAATTTAATAATATGGAGGAAATCGAGCATTTTAACTCATTTCAGAATCAGACTCGCGAATCGGGTCAGCATTTTGTACATAGTGAGTTTTTCAGTGATGAGCAAACAATTCAGCTTGGGTTTAGCAATGGACCCTTGCCATACGAATCGATTAGAACTTTTCGTTTTTCCATCGATACAAATGAAGTAGGTACTTATGGTGCGCCTGCGGCGCACGCCTCATTGGCTTGGGAAGGCAATCAATTCAGCTTGGATGGTGATGCAACTGGACTTCCTGCGACCATTGTTATTGAGCAGTGGGATAAAGACAGGCACTTGCTTAAAGGGACATACGACATCACGCTTTGCCTCGATAAAGTATTACAAGCATTCTGTGTGAAACCAGAAAATCAATTACGTTTGCGTGGGGAGTTTGATGTAAAATATGAAATAATTGACAGCGATAATTCGCTTGGTGAACTTGACTTAGCTGCAGGATTTAGCGGTTCCGGATGGTGGCATGAAAAAGGACAGCTGCTCCACCATAAAATCAATTTGTTTGCCAATCGACAATTTGAATTTTCGCTTTCACAGCGGTCTGAAGTGAGTGCGCGTTATGCGTTATATAGCGATATTGAATTCAAAAATAAGATTTGTGGGCATGAGTCCTCGGATCCTAGTTCTCGTTGTGAAGTCAATGGTAGCGAGTATTCGCTTGTGTATCTTGAAACAGAATACACCGGAGAAGAGAATGGCGACTTTGTAGAAATTTATGTAACGGATATAACAGAGTTTCCATCGCAAGGCAGTGAAGACAATCCAGTTGATCTCAGTATTGGTGTTGCCCACCATGGAGCAGCAGGTGTGGACGGTAGTGTTTATTATGCAATGTTGGAAATTGACCATGTGTACACGCTTGAGTTTCAAACCGTGTTATCCTCACAGGCATATTTAAGTGCCTATAATCAAACACCCGCGCAAGCCACGGGTGAGCCGCTGTGTGATTTAACGTTCACGGGCTCTTGTGTATTTAAGGCGAGTAAAAAGGATTTCGTTATTTTTGTTAATCCTGCTTACTATGGTGCTGAATTTACACTTACATTGAAAGCTGAAGGTGAGCTTTATTCAAGTGTGGGTAGTTATCAAGCACCGTATGAACTTAGTTTGCCTGCGGTATTGCCGTTAGAAGTTGAAGGTTCAGTATCACAAAAAAATAGTTATTACAGTATTGGTCTAGAAAAAGACGCGGTGTATCGCTTGAATTTGCAAACCTATTTGAAAAATGGTGAAGTCTTTGATGCAAGTTATTCGGTCCATATTGGTTTCAACACATCGAGCCAAAGAGTCACCTGTAACAATTGGCTATCGAGTTGTATTTTTTATGCATACGCAGAAGAAGTTCTGATTACGATTGTTAATCATTCTCAAAATACTGGGTTTTTATTTGATTTGAGTTTATATAGTGGCGAATTGGCAACACGTGCGGTTGGCATTGATGATGAGGGGCCGCTTACGATTCCTGGATTTAACCAAGCTGTTGCTGCAGAAGTGGATAATACAACCAGCTATTTCCGAATTGAAACCGAACAAGGTCAGCAATACAAGATTACCTTAACTATGACGCTAGGTTTTGAACTAATGTGGGGGCAAACCTTAATTCCCAAGGAAGATTCTAACTTGCGCCTTAATGTTGCCGACGACGAAGGACGTTTTCATCAACAAAAATGTATGAGCCCGTTTTATTTTCCAATGTTTGAAGATGCACGCACCCTGGTCTGTGAATTTACAGCGGTGCAGCCACTCAATAGTATGATTGCTGTTTCTGGTGTCAATACACGACACGGAAATCTATTTGAAATAAAAGTCGACGAAGTGAATCAATAATCACAGCTAAACTATAATTTACGCAATAAAAAACCGGCAACATTCACATGTGTTGCCGGTTTTTTCTAGTACAAAGTTAAAAGTATTAAATAACTTTAGAAAACCGCTGCTGTTTTTGTTGGCGTAAATGTTTATCAAACACCATGCAAATATTGCGAATCAATAAATGTCCGGCAGGTTGTACCGTGATTTGCTGGTCGCTGAGTTCAATCAAACCATCATTGGCCATGGATTTAAGTTCTTCCATTTCTGTTGAAAAATAATCGTCGAACTTGATGGAGAATTGATTTTCAATAGCAGATTTTGTTAAATCAAAATGGCAAATCAATTGAGTAATGACCTCACGGCGTAATAAATCATCTTCGTCTAATTCGATGCCGCGGAATACCGCAAGTTGTCCGCTATCAATTGCGGCGTAATATTCATCCAAGGTTTTTAAATTCTGGCTATAAGTATCCCCGACTTTGCCGATTGAAGTGATGCCGAGTCCAATCAAATCACAATCGGAATGCGTGGAGTAACCTTGGAAGTTACGATATAAAGTTTTTTCGCGTTGCGCCACGGCTAGCTCATCATTGGGTTTAGCGAAATGATCCATGCCGATATACACATAACCTGCGCCAGTTAAACGTTCGATGACGAATTGTAAAATATCGAGTTTTTCTTGTGCGGATGGTAAATCGGCTTCATTAATACGGCGTTGAGGTTTGAACATTTCCGGCAAGTGCGCGTAATTAAAAACCGATAAACGATCGGGGGAGATGTCAATTATACGTTCCAAGGTGTTGCTAAATGTTTTGACACTTTGAAAGGGTAAACCGTAAATTAAATCAATACTCACGGACTTAAAATTGGCCTTACGTGCATTTTCTATCGCGGTCATGGTTACCGCTTCTGGTTGAATGCGATTAACTGCTTTTTGCACCTGCGGATCTAAATCCTGCACCCCAAGACTCAAACGGTTAAAACCAATATCGCGTAAGAGCTGAATGGTTTGGTTGTCGACTTCACGTGGATCAATTTCTATGGAATATTCACCGCTATCATCATCAAGCAAGGTGAATTGTTCACGAGTTTTATCCATCAGTTCGCGCATTTGTGCATGGCTAATAAATGTGGGCGTGCCGCCGCCCCAATGTAGTTGTTCGACGATACGCTTATCATCAAATAAGGCCGATTGCATTTCTAATTCGCGGTAAACCCGGTTCAAATAAGGCTGGGCTAAATCACGATTTTTCGTTGCCACTTTGTTGCAGCCACAATAAAAACAAACCGTGTCGCAGAATGGAATATGGAAATATAAGGATATGGGACTGGCTGTGGCCAATTCACGTGAGCGCTGATTACTGATTTCAGCCCACTGTGCATAACGGGTGGAATCAAAGGCTGGATCGAATTGCACGGCCGTAGGATATGAGGTGTAGCGTGGGCCGGATTTATCGTAACGGCGGATGAGGTCAATATCGAAGCTAACGTTTTGATTCATAATTTAAAATTCTCTTTTTTATGGCGCTACAAACGGCTTATTATACTAATATGTAAGGGAATTAGCTAGGCAAAGCATTTCCAAGTATACTCAGGGTTTTGAGAGTGAATCCAAAGATAATCACATGTTGAAATTTACTAAAATGCACGGCTTGGGCAATGACTTTGTGGTCATTGATGCAATTAACCAGCACTTTGATCCTCAGCCAGACATTATTCGTCGTATTGCCGATCGCCATTTTGGCGTGGGTTGTGATCAATTATTACTGGTCGAAAGCAGTGATCTCACAGAAGCCGATTTTCGATATCGTATTTTTAATGCGAATGGTGGCGAAGTGGAGCAATGCGGCAACGGTGCGCGTTGTTTTGCGCGCTTTGTGCAAGCACAGGGGCTCAGCAAAAAAAAGCAAATTCCTGTTGAAACACAAAGTGGACTTATTGTTTTACATTTGGAAGAAAATGGTGATGTAACCGTGGACATGGGTGTGCCCAACTTCGATCCGGCAAGTCTACCGTTTCAGCGACCACAAACGAGAGATCAATACGAATTGAAGGTGGACGGACAAAGCATGGTCATTGGCGCTGTGTCCATGGGTAACCCCCATGCGGTCATGCAGGTTGAGGCGATCGAAGACGCGCCGGTGCAAAGCTTAGGCAATTTAGTAACTCATCATTCAGATTTTCCTAAACAAGTGAACACAGGTTTTATGCAAGTTATTAATCGTCAACACTTGCGTGTACGTGTGCATGAACGCGGTGTGGGTGAAACCATGGCGTGCGGAACTGGCGCGTGTGCTGCAATGGTGATTGCGAGACATTGGAATTTAGTGGATGAAAAAATTGTTGTCAGCTTAGGTGGTGGCGATTTGACAATTCAATGGGCTGGTGGGGGTCAATCAGTTTTTATGACGGGGCCTGCGACCACGGTGTTTCAAGGTGAATTGACAGAAAGTTTTTAATTCGCTGTTAATTTAGCCAAGTTCTCGCTAATATTAAGCCACAACTTTATAACAAATCGCGTTGAAAGGATCGTAGCAGATGACGCAAAGCACGACATTTGAGAAGCAGCAAAGCCGAATTACATGCACGGCCGATGAAGTGAGTCAATATCTTTTAAAATATACCAACTTTTTTGATAAACATCCGGAAGTGTTGGCACAATTGGATTTGAGTCACTCAAGTGGTGCTGCAATTTCGTTGATTGAACGCCAAGTTGGTGTGTTGCGTAAAGAAAATAAAACCTTGCGTAATCAAATCAAATCATTGGTCAATGTTGCGAAACAAAACGACGATTTAATGCAAAAAATTCATAGCTTGAGTATGAGTTTATTGAAAGCCGTGAGTATTGAAGAATTTTTGGAAATTATTCATAGTCAATTGGAAACGGATTTTGATGCGGATTTTGTTGCAGTGCGTTTATTGAATAACGAAATTAGTCAAGCTGCTCCTGCCGATATACTGCTTGATCCAAGCGATGAGGTTTATCCATTATTTGACAGCATTCTGAATCGTGGCAAACCAATTTGTGGGCGTTTGAATCGCCAACAATTGCAATACTTGTTTGCCGATGACGCCGAAGAAGTCGTGTCCGTGGCGGTTGTACCTTTATTTTATAGTACACCAAAAGGTTTATTGGCTATTGGCAGTCGTGATGCCGAGCGTTTTCGTGCGGGAACATCGACAACATTCTTAAACCAACTTGGCGATATGGCCGGTTTGAGTTTGAATCGTTTTGCCTAAATAGAATTGTTAAGCATAAAAAAGGCAGCGCTTGGCTGCCTTTTTTTGTGTTTGCAAAAAATGATTTAATCAATTTCAACAATGCTGCTAAACGCATAATCCGGCAAACGTGGAAATGTCTGCACCGGGAATTCACCTGTGAGTGAATGCAAGAAAGCTTCAATATCGGCGACTTGTTTATTGCTCAAGTCTTTATTCAACTGAGTTTTAGCCATGACACGAATCGCTTCGCTTAAGGTTTCAACTTTACCATTATGAAAATACGGTGCAGTTATAGCGACATTGCGCCACGTAGGTACGCGCCACATATTCTTATCGGATGCGTCTTTGGTTACGCCATAACGCCCCAAGTCTGATGCTAAATCATATTTCTTTTCATAACTGCTACCACTGTAGGTTGGAAATTTTTGTAAAAACGGCGTTCCTGCCGGTAACGCAGGTCCTGAAAAATTAGGGCCATTGTGACAAGATGTACAACCTACTGACTCAGCAGTCTTCATGCCGCGCACCGCTTGATCAGTCATAGCGGTTTTATCACCACGCATATAACGATCGAAAGGGCTATTCGGCGTTATTAATGTTCGTTCATAGGTGGCAATCGCTTTGGCCATATTGTCATAAGTGACCGGGTCTTCACCAGCAAATACGGCTTTAAAACTTTGCACATATCCAGGAATAGATTTAATACGCTTCACTGCGGCATCGGCTGATGGCATAGCCATTTCTACATGCGCCAGAATTGGGCCTTTGGCTTGATCTTCCAATGTCGCTGCACGACCATCCCAGAATTGTGCGCTTAAGAAAGCTGCATTCCACACCGTTGGCGCGGAACGTCCACCTTTTGCACCGGCCACACCCACTGATACTGAACGATTGTCGGTACCGCTAGACATAACGTTGTGACAGGAATTACATGAGATAGTACCATCGATTGATAACCGTGGATCGAAAAAAAGTTGTTTACCTAATTCGATTTTTGCTGCAGTCATGGGATTATCTGCAGGTATGGGTGGATTCGCAGGTAATGGTTCGAAGGCCTGTGCGGTAAAACTCATCGCTATGGACGTTAGTGCAAAACTAAAAATATTTTTCATGATTTGACTCCTCTACCTAAAAAATTCCCAAAAAAACTATTTCGCAGGTCAGGCCGTTGGAGGGGTTAACCACTGAGGGGGGAGATTCTACGACCCAGCCCGCAAAATAGTATTAATTGAAAAACGAGCCTATTTTGCTGATTTAGTGGGAATTAGTGAAATCGTTTGTGTCAATTGCATTGATAGGTAAAAGTTATCAAGTATTGCTTATTGGTTGGTTATACCTAAGTGTGAGACTGGGTTAATCACCTTTAACTCGTGCGGGGAAGGCCTTAGGGGATCGGCAAACCAATGACTTTTTGCTGGGGTCAGTTGTATTTGCTACATGGCAAAAACACTTAAAGTCTTAAACGCTATTAAACTCATGTGCTTAGTATAAATAATGATGCAAAAAACACCGGATGGTCACAACTAAGCCTAATCAAGAATCAACGATTTCAAGTGCCTCAGGCAATAAGAAACAATTGATGTTTCTGTGAACGCTATGATTGATACTTATATGCTAAAGTCCTGCTAAATTAATTATTTTGTATTGATGAAAAAGGACATGCTCAATGCAAATCGCACTCGTGCAGATTGGATCCCGATCGGGTGACATTGAATGGAATATACAGCAGCACCATCGTGTGTTAAATCAATTGCGTGATCTTGATTTAGATTTAATTATTTTTCCTGAGCTGTCTTTGTGTAATTATGAACCGACAATAGCCTCGTCATGTGCAATTAAAATGAATGATGCTCGGCTCGAAGTTTTTCAAACTTATGCCAATGATAGCAAAACAAGCATTGCTGTTGGTTTACTTAGTAAGATGCAAACAAAACCGATGATCTCTGTACTTTTCTTTCAGGCTCATCATAGTCGACGCATATTCAGTAAGCAGTATTTGCATGCCGATGAGTTGGAGTTTTTCACACCAGCGGAAAAAGCATCAGTCATTTTACCGATGCCACAAAAAACAGCATTAGCTATTTGTTATGAATTAAGTGTTGATGCGCATATGGAACAAGCTGCTGCGCAGCGAATGGAACTGTACATAGCCACGGTTGCCAAAACGGTTAGCGGCATTGAGTCGGCTAAACAAAGACTTTGTATGCAAGCAAAAAAATACAATGTGCCAATACTGGTGGTCAATAGCATCGGCTATTGCGAAGGTAAACCTGCCGGTGGTGGCAGTATGATTATTGCGCCAAATGGTGAAGTGATGGCGATGCTGAGTCAAGATCAGGCCGAAGTGTTAATTTATGATAGTCAGCAGCAATCACATTCGACAATGACGATTGAAATATAACTAGAAAAATGGATGGGCGAATGGATATTGTTCTTGTCAATGAAAAAAACTGGCCACTTTATCTTCAACTCGTTCAATATTATGAAGCGGAATTTTCAGCGATTACTCAGAAAAAACCCAATGCGCAAGGTTTATTTGAATTGGATGTGCAACCAGGCCCTGAAGTTAATGGCTACTTATTATTGATCGATGGTCTACCTGCGGGATTGGCAGCAATAAAGACGATTCAAACCCACCAATATGAAGTTTGTGAGTTTTATATTATTCCTTCTTTTCGCCAACAAGGCTTGGGTAGACATTTTGCACACGGAATATGGAAGTCATCGCCTGGTGAGTGGCAAGTCAAACAAATACAAGGCGCAGCCTACGCCACTCTTTTCTGGCGAAAAGTAATAAACGATTTTTCTCCTGCTGATTCTTATGAAGATCAGTATATGGATGCTTATTGGGGTCAGGTAACAAGACAAACATTCCATGTTGTTTCATAGAATAAATAGCCATGCTTACGAATGGACAATACAAAAGGAGTTGCTGTCGTGAGTGAAAAAATACTCAATATCACCAATGGCGATTGCGCAGTCGATGTGTTTAAACAGGCCAAGCTTCTCGGTGATTATTTGCCTTGGCGAGATATTTTATACGAAGGGCCAGTACCCGCCGTTCAATCATTGACTGAGCTCTCTAAAATACGTGCTGAATATATTTCGCAACAAGGTTGGGGTGAATTTTCAGTTGTTCATCGTGATTTTATGCAGCGAGATGACGTTCTAGCAACGCATGGTGATTATGATAAAGTCATTTTGTGGTTTGAACATGACTTGACGGATCAATTGCAGTTGATGCAATTATTGCATTGGTTTCACGATAATCTTGATGCAACAACACAATTGAATTTAATTTGTGTTGATCAATATTTAGGGCCGCTTTCGCCAGAAGCAATGTTAGCTTTACGTTCTTATGAAACCGTTGTTAGTCGGGCGCAACTTGAATCAGGTAAAAAAGCCTGGGATGCTTTTTGTCACAACACACCGGAGCAATGGTGTGCACTATTAGACGCTGACACTGGCGTTTTACCCTTTTTCGATGCTGCCGTTCGACGTATGTTAGAAGAGTTTCCCAGTTGTGTGAACGGGCTGTCGCGAAGCGAACAGCAAGCCTTGGAAATAATTAGCCAGGGCGAGCAGCGGCCAGGACGAGTTTTTGCTGAAAACCTAAATCGCGAAGAGAAACGTTTTATGGGTGATTCAAGTTTTTGGAATTTGTTACGAGGGTTTTTAGAAAGTTCACCCAATTTATTATCGTTACCATCCGGGAAATGTTTAAGCTTGCCGACTAGCCCTGATCAAAAGCTGAGTATTACCGAAACTGGGCAAGTTGTTTTAAAAGGTGAAATGAATTTTTTACAAGTCCGTCCCATTGATCGTTGGATTGGAGGTGTACATTTAACAATGGACGATAGTTGGTGCTGGGATGCGAGTATGCAAACCGTAAAACAACTAAAGTAATGATGCAAGTTGGATGCGAATACCATATGATATACAAAGCTATAATTGCTGTGAATGTTGTCAATACAGCAATAATCATCGATCTGTGTGCATTAGGAAGTACTTGCTCAGCTTCTGTATTATGTTTTTCAATCGATGAATTCGATCGTGAATTTTCTTGATCGAAGATGAAGGCATAAGAAAAATAAACTAGACAAAGGAATGGTAATGAAAAAACAAGGATCATGCGGGTGTGGAGCGGTTCAATATTCTTTTGAAGCGAATAAACCTAGAATTATTAATTGCCACTGCTCCATGTGTCGTGCCTTTAACGGAGCAGCGTTTAGTACCTATGTGATCATACCTGCTGACAGTTTTTCTTTTCGCGATGAAGCCGCCCATCTTGCCAGTTATTGCAAAGAAAATGCGACTAAATTTTTCTGTCGCGAATGTGGTAGTCCGGTTTTTAACAGCCACGCTAAATATCAAACAATTCGCTTAATTCATTTTGGCAGTATTCATGATAGCAGTGATATTCAACCAAAACTGAATGTATGGTGTGAAAACCATTTGCAGTGGAGTATGCGCTTGGATCAATTAAAAAACTTTGAACATGGCATGGCATGAGAGTCATGATAGAAGTTGTGTGTAGGCAGGCAGGGTTTGATAAGGCTGCGGAACTTGCACCTTTGCGCTTTAAATTTATAATGTGATAATGAGTGAAGAAAAATTATGTGCTTTCTCAAAACCCATACTTGGGGATTGGTGCCGCTGTTCACAGGCGCGTCTCGCTGAACATTGTTCGGGTAAGATGAACTGTGGCGCAGACACATCGGTTTGGCGTGAATGCGAAAATCTGAGTCAGATCCTACGGCAAAACTCGCGTTTTGTTTTTGGCCTCAGTCAGCTCGAAAATAATTTGACGCATCAACAAATGATGAAAATCCGCTGTGGTGGTTTGTTAGGCATGCAAAAAGTATTGGGTAAATACAATGGCGAGCCGCCCGTGGTTCGAGAAATTGTCGGCGATACCCTCATGCGTTATGGGCGTTTGGAAAATTTTCCCTATAGCGAAATTATGCCTTTCATTAAGGCCTTTAGTCTGCGCGAGAAACAACGTAAACGTTAGGTTGTTGTTAGCGCGCATGATCCGTAGCATGGTTTTAAATAAGGATCGTCTAATTACAATTCAATACATGCTCAGGTGTTGGAATTGTCGCTTTTTCTAATTTTTGAATGATGAGACTAGCAAGCCAAGCCCGTGACGACTTAGCTCAATTCACTAGACATGGGCGAGCATCTATCTGTAATACCTTTCGAATAGGGTGGTTTGGTTAAAACAATATGCTAATCTAATTCTATCCAATGGTTTGCAAGTGAGTACTAGCAAACTAGAATAGTGTGATTTTTGTTATACCACAGACTATCCTGATTAAATTACTAAAGAATTAATAATGAAACTGGTTTAGCACTCCCTCAATCGTGTAAAATGCCTGATTCGACACCAGAAAAGGAGAATGTCAGTGGAACAAATGCGTGGCACAACGATTTGTTCAGTGCGCCGAGGTAATGCTGTGGTCATTGGTGGTGATGGCCAAGTGAGTTTGGGTAATACCGTCATGAAAGGCAATGCCCGCAAAGTGCGCCGTTTGTATCACGATAAGGTTATCGCAGGTTTTGCTGGCGGTACTGCTGATGCGTTTACTTTGTTTGAGCGTTTTGAAGGGAAACTGGAAAAGCACTCGGGCAATTTGGTGCGTTCTGCCGTGGAATTAGCCAAAGATTGGCGAACAGATCGTGCATTACGCCGTCTTGAAGCCTTACTGGCAGTGGCCGATGAACAGAGTTCCTTGATAATTACCGGTAATGGCGATGTGATTGAACCTGAACACGATGGTTTAATTGCGATTGGTTCCGGCGGTGGTTTCGCACAGGCTGCGGCTCGTGCGCTATTGGATGATAGTGAACTCAGCGCCCGTGAAATTGTGGAAAAATCTTTACGAATCGCTGGTGATATTTGCATTTATACTAATCAGAATTTAACCATTGAAGAATTAACAACAGCATAAAAGGTTTAATAAAGCGCTATGTCTGAAATGACACCAAGAGAAATCGTACAAGAACTGGATAAACATATTATTGGTCAAACCGAAGCGAAACGCTCGGTGGCGATTGCTTTGCGTAACCGTTGGAGACGCTCCCAAGTCGAAGAAAGTTTGCGCCCGGAAATTACCCCAAAAAATATTTTAATGATTGGCCCTACTGGTGTGGGCAAAACTGAAATTGCGCGGCGTTTGGCACGTTTAGCCAATGCCCCGTTTGTAAAAGTTGAAGCAACTAAGTTTACTGAAGTCGGTTATGTTGGTCGCGACGTGGAATCCATTGTGCGTGACCTCATTGATATATCAATTAAACTCACGCGTGAAAATGCCATGAAACATGTACGTCATCGAGCAGAAGAAGCGGCAGAAGAAAGAATTCTTGATGCTTTGCTACGACCTGCGCGTACACCGAATATCTATGATGAACGGCCCGCCAGCGAAGAACAATCGGCTACACGGCAAAAGTTTCGAAAAATGCTGCGCGAAGGTAAGCTCGATGATAAAGATGTGGAAGTGGAATTGCGTGAACCGGCGATAGGCGTGGAAATCATGACGCCACCGGGCATGGAGGACATGACCAGTCAATTGCAGTCAGTTTTTCAAAACCTTAACTCAGGCCGCACCAAAACTCGTTCGCTAAAAGTTAAAGAAGCGTTGAAATTGGCCACTGAAGACGAAGCCGCGAAAATGATCAATGAAGATGAGATCAAGCAAATCGCATTACAGGCCGTGGAAGATAATGGCATCGTGTTTCTTGATGAAATGGATAAAATTTGTAAACGCAGTGAAACCAGTGGTGGCGATGTTTCACGTGAAGGGGTGCAAAGAGATTTGTTGCCTTTGGTTGAAGGCTGCACCGTATCCACTAAATATGGCATGATTAAAACCGATCATATTTTATTTATCGCCTCGGGTGCATTTCATTTATCCAAACCTTCAGATTTGATTCCTGAGTTACAAGGACGCTTACCTATTCGCGTTGAACTCAGCGCATTGACGACTAAGGATTTCGTGAGGATTCTAACGGAACCCGATGCATCCTTGACTAAACAATATCAAGCTTTAATGCAAACCGAAGGTGTTGAACTCCTATTCGAAGCTGACGGAATTGCACGAATCGCCGAGGTTGCCTGGGAAGTGAATGAACGCACCGAAAATATTGGCGCGCGACGTTTGCATACTGTTATAGAGCGTTTGCTGGAAACGATTTCTTTTGAAGCATCAGATAAATCTGGAGAAAGCGTTACCATTAATCGTGATTATGTGGACCAACATTTGGCCACTTTAGTCGAAGATGAAGATTTAAGTCGATACATCCTATAGGGAAAAAACATGTCAAAACATACACCGACCGAAATAAAGTTACATCAGAAATCCCACGTACTTGAAGTTGCGTTTGACGACGGTCAGCGCTTTAATCTGTCTTGTGAATACTTGCGAGTATATTCGCCTTCTGCTGAAGTTCGTGGACATGGTCCTGGGCAGGAAGTGCTGCAATTAGGTAAGGAAGATGTCAATATTGAACGCATCGAACCTGTTGGTACTTATGCAATCAAACCGGTGTTTGATGATGGGCATGATACGGGTATTTATTCTTGGGAAACGCTTTATGACCTTGGAACAAACCAAGCGAGCTATTGGCAGGAATATTTACAGCGTTTGCAAACCGCTGGTTATTCACGAAAAGAAAAAGCCAATTAAAGGAGTATTATGAGCGATTCCAAGTCTGATAACACCACTCACTTCGGTTATCAACAAGTTAAAACCGAAGAAAAAGCATCAAAGGTGGCCGGTGTATTTCATTCGGTGGCACAACGGTATGACGTGATGAATGATTTAATGTCACTCGGCGTGCATCGAATTTGGAAACGTATCACACTTGAATTTGTGCGACCTCGACTCGGACAAAAAGCTTTAGACTTGGCCGGAGGTACGGGAGATATTGCCGCATTGATTGCACCTAAGTTAGGCGATACCGGTGAAATGGTTTTGTCTGATATCAATAGTTCCATGTTGGGCTTGGGTCGTGATCGCATGATGAATGAAGGGCAAGTGGCTAATACCCGTTTTGTGCAAGCAGACGCACAAAATTTGCCTTTTCCTGATAATTATTTTGATTTTATTACCATTGGTTTTGGTTTGCGCAATGTTACGCACAAGGATCAAGCCTTGGCTTCCATGTATCGGGTGTTAAAGCCCGGCGGAAAATTACTAGTTTTGGAATTTTCTAAACCCACCTTGCCTGGTCTAAAACCTATTTATGATTTTTACTCGTTTCAACTTCTACCTCGCATTGGGAAGTTGGTGGCCAATGATGCAGAAAGTTATCAATACCTGGCCGAGTCTATTCGCATGCATCCCTCGCAAGAAGAGTTGAAGGCCATGATGCAAGCGGCAGGCTTTAGTCACTGTGACTATAGCAATATGTCCGGCGGCATAGTGGCTTTGCATCGAGGTTATAAAATTTGAATCAAACCTATGCCGAACCCTGGCGTCGCCTGGTGGCGCAATTGATTGATGGAATATTATTTACCCTAGTGTTTGGTTTAATCAGTGGTTTAGTGTTTGGTCGTAGTGTTAATAGTCAATTTTCTGATACGGTATTGTTTTCCTGGGATGTGCATCAGTGGTTTGAACAATTTTTATTTTTTTTAGTCTGTGTTGTGATGTGGGTGCGGTGGCAAGCGACGCCCGGGAAATTGATTTTAGGTTGTTATGTTGTTGATGCAGATACTGGTCAAGCAGTGACATGGTTGCAAGCCGGTGTGCGTTATCTTGCCTATTTTGTTTCACTGTTACCGTTGGGCTTAGGTTTTTTGTGGATCTTATGGGATAAACGCAAACAAGGATTTCACGACAAATTGGCACGTACCGTTGTTGTCAATCAGCCGATCCGGAACGAAGAAGATGAATCACAAAAATCTTTACGACAATTGTTGAAGGAAATGCAATGAGAATTCCTCACGCTTTGTTATCCACGCTTGAAATTGCATTGAACCGTGCGCTTGCACTCGATCCGGATTCCATGGCGCGTATTCAGCGCTTGAGCGGAAACGTGGTATGCCTGGATATTCAGGGTATTGATTTGCAAATTTTCATCGCAATGAATTTTGACGGCATACAACTACTTAATGAAATTGAACACGTCGCTGATGCAACAATACGCGGTAAATTATTCACGCTTGGCCACCATGTGTTGACTAAAAAGAAACAAGCATTTTTTAGTGGTGATATTGTTATTGAAGGTGATATGGAATTGGGTCGCCAAGTACAACATCTGTTGAACCAATTAGATATTGATTGGGAAGAAGGTTTGTCTCATATGCTTGGTGATGTTGCTGCGCATCAACTGGCGACGATGGGGCGAGATTTTTTTTCATGGATAAAAAAAGCAGGAGCGCATTTAGCTATGGATAGTGCTGAGTTTGTGCAACATGAAAAAAATTATGTACCATCAAAATATGAAGTTGAAAGTTTTTTGTATCAAGTCGACGATTTGCGAGGACAGGTTGATCGTTTGAGTCAGCGAGTGCAAAAATTAAGGCAAGCAGGAGAATCGAGTTAGTGATTAAACCTGCGCAGTTGTTTCGAGTGCTGCATATTAATCGTGTATTAGTGCGTCATGGCCTAGACGAGATTATTCTAGCAACCCACTTGTTTCGTCCTGTGCGAATGGTACAGTTGATTTTTCCTTGGCGTTGGTTTCGGCGTCACCAGCAACCCCAGGCTGAGCGGATTCGATTATGTTTAGAAGATTTGGGGCCAATATTCATTAAGTTTGGGCAAATGTTATCGACTCGTCCTGACTTATTGCCAGTTGATATCGCCCAGGAACTGGCAAAATTGCAGGATCAGGTGCCACCCTTTTCGATTCACGATGCTCGTCAAAGAATCTCGCAAGCACTCGGTGACTCTATTGAAAATTTATTCGCTGAGTTTGAGGATAAACCGTTGGCATCTGCGTCTATTGCGCAAGTGCATGCGGCAACACTGAATAGCGGTGAGCGCGTCGTGGTTAAGGTGGTGCGTCCTGGCATTGAAAAAATTATTAAACGCGATATTTCTTTGTTGCATACATTAGCGGACTTGGCGGAACGTTATTGGTCGGAAGCGCGTCGCTTACGCGCCAAGGAAGTAGTCGCCGACTATGAAAAAACCATTATCGATGAATTAGACTTGCAGCGAGAAGCCGCGTCGGCGTCTCAATTGCGGCGTAATTTTAAGAACTCCAAAGATCTATATATTCCAGATATCTATTGGTCCTACACGCGTCACTCAGTGATGGTGATGGAGCGCATATCTGGAATACCCATTGGTGATGTGAATGCTCTAAAGCAAGCCGGTATTGACTTGAAATCCTTGTCTGAACGAGGCGTGGAAATATTTTTCACCCAAGTGTTTAAACATAATTTTTTTCATGCGGATATGCATCCGGGGAATATTTTCGTTGCTAATGATGGTCAGTATATCGCCGTTGATTTTGGTATCGTTGGTAGTCTGACGACAGAAGATCAGCGGTATCTTGCAGAAAATTTTCTTGCTTTTTTTAATCGTGATTATCGTCGCGTAGCAGAATTGCATGTGTTGTCAGGTTGGGTGCCCACAGGAACCCGTATCGAAGAATTCGAATCTGCGATTCGCACGGTGTGCGAGCCTATTTTTGAAAAACCCTTAAAAGATATTTCGTTTGGACAAGTGTTGTTACGTTTGTTTCAAACGGCGCGACGCTTTGATATGGAAATTCAGCCGCAATTAGTATTATTGCAAAAAACATTGCTGAATATTGAAGGTTTGGGTCGTGAGTTAAATCCGGAGCTGGATTTATGGCAGACGGCTAAGCCTTTTCTTGAAAACTGGATGTTGGATCGTGCGGGGCCAAAAGCGGTTTTAAAATCGTTACGTCAACAATTTCCCGGATGGTTGGAGCAGTTGCCACAAGTGCCAGATCTAGTATATAACGCGTTGTCAGCGCTAAATCAAAGATCTGATGCCAGATCCAACCTCCAAGCAGAAACGCAAACAGGTCACAGCAAAACCTTGATTACTAGCATTGTCTATTCTTCTTTTTTTATCGCCAGTTTGATCGCTTTTGTATTGAGTTTACTGCTAGCAAATAACGCAGTCCCAGTTGTTGCCAGTTTGTCTTTATGGAGTTGGTTTTTTGCAGCCGGTACTCTTGTTGTTCTGAGTCTGCTAGTACGTTTAATTAGACGACTTTAAATGGGAATCAACGCATGGATTATCGTTATCCTTGGCGTGATGGAAATGTTTTTGATTTGCTAGTGGATGGCAGTCGTTATTTTCCAGTCATGATTCAATCGATCGAGCAGGCTAAACATGTTGTCCTGTTGGAAATGTATTTGGTTGAATCGGGGCATATTAGTTCAGCTTTCATTCATGCCTGTATTCAAGCTGCCAACAACGGCGTTAGCGTTTATATACTCCTGGACGACTTCGGTTGCCGTGGATTAAAAATGAGTGATCGTGAGTTGCTCAATCGACAAAACATATCAACTTATTATTACAATCCCATGCGTTATGGCCGACTTCGGCGTGCATTTTTTCGTGATCACCGTAAATTACTAGTCGTTGATGCCAAAGTCGGTTTCATTGGTGGAAGTGGTTTAACAGACGACTTCTATGCGCAATATGCAAAAAACCACAAGCCTTGGCATGATCTCATGGTGCAGTTAAAAGGGCCTTGCTTAACTGATTGCGTCGATATGTTTTTGCATACTTGGAGGCAAGCCCAAGGCGATATTCTAAAAATCCAGCCCTTTAATGTTCACCAATATGTGCATGGCGTGACCGGGCGCTTGACCCAGACTCAAGGTAAAGGCACACAAGAAATTAAAACTTCCTTGCTTAAACGTTTGCGTTCGGTCGAACGTAGTGTGTTTTTATCAACCGCGTATTTTGTTCCATCCCATAAAATCCGACGTGCCTTGAAAAGTGCAGCTCGACGTGGTGTTCATGTGAATTTATTATTACCGGGTCGCTTCACAGATCATCCTGCGGTGCGCCATGCCGGTCGTCGGTTTTACGCAAGCTTACTAAAGGCCGGTGTGAATATTTATGAGTATCAGCCACGTTTTTTGCATGCAAAGGTTTTGCTTTGTGATAATTGGGCTAGCATTGGTTCGAGTAATATTGACCGCTGGAATTTTCGTTGGAATTTGGAAGCCAATATTGAAATCGATGATCCTCAGTTTGCCAAAGTAGTGACGGACTGGTTTGAGCTCGGTTTTTCGGATAGTCAACGTTTTCAATATTCAAGCTGGCATCAGCGTCCCTGGTTGTCTAAAATCTTGGAGTGGTTTTGGGGGAAAGTTGATATACTATTGGATCGGGTTACACGTAGGTGAGTTATATGCAACGGTTTTGTTGTTCCATTTTAAATTTTTCTAAATTTAAGCAAGTATACACACTCATAGGGATTTTGTTTGTATTCAGTTTTTTTAGTGCAAAAACTGCATATGCTGAAACTGATATCGACACACCTAAACCCCCGGCTTGCCCTTGTGCCAGCCATGCTCACTTGCAGAATCTTAATCAAATTCTTGCGTGTTACCCCAATCAACTTTGTCAAAATAATCGTATGGAATTGGAAACAGCTATGCGTATTAAGGGGCGTTATTTGCTAGAAGCCTTAAAGCAATATATGGCGTTGGCGAATAATGGTCAGTTGCGCGATGAAGAAAGACATTATGTTGAGCAACGCATAATCGAAGGAAAAGACCATGTCGATCAAATTACAAATCTGATCGAATTTACAGGGCATAATAAATTGTTAGAGCCGCTTTATCTCGATTTTGATTACCCGGAAAATAATTATCATCGTCAGTATCATGCCTTTAATCTAGGATTTGAGTACATCACCTTTTCCGAGATTTTCCAGCGCGGATTTCCTCGCATTGGTTTAATGGCCTATCGGCGATTTGGGCCGACCCCAATTATGCGTGAAGGTATTCATTACTATGGCATGCATATGCGTGCCACCTTGCAGCTCACCAGTTCCGGTGAGCAAACCGGCTCTGAGGCTGAAACAGTATTAACAAATACGCTAGAAGCTGATGTAGAGACTTTTGTGCCCTTGTTTCATTCTTTGATTCGTCTGGATGCGACACTAAGCGATTTAATCGGGCCGATACTTTCTCTAGGTATACGTAAACGGGATGATGAAACACGATCCCGTGCGCGAGTGTATTTAGGCTTTCGTAATGCAATCAACCCCGAGACTTATTTTGATGCACTATTAGGCCAAAGCGAAGGTTTGGCCTCAAAACGCATGGAGTTACGTTTGCAATTACCCATGTATAAGTTTGCCAATGGTTCACGAATTTTCTTTGGTGGAATCGTTAATATGGCCATTCCCGGCACTGATCCAAAAGATGATCAAGACGTGGTTAGGTTTTATTTGGATTGGAATGCCGACTTTGAAAAAATCATTGAAGGCCTAGGCGGCGCGGTCGGTATCTAATGCGGGTTTTTATTACAGGCGCAAGCGGCTTTTTGGGCGCCAGGGTTTTAAAACAGGTTTTACAAAAAAGCTGGCATGCCACTATTCTTCTGCGTGATGCAAATAAAGCGTCTGCATATGAGAACGATAATATTCGGGTGGTGCTTGGTGATTTGGAAAATCTTAACTCCTGGAAATCCACACTTGAATCTATCGATGTAGTTATTCACTGTGCTGCGCCGCTAATATTTTGGGGGCCGTGGCGACTCTATGAACAAGGCATTGTTCAAGCGACGCAAGGTTTGTTTCAAGCGGCTGAACAGGCTACCGTCAAACGGTTTGTTTTCATTAGCTCTGAGTCGGTACTACAAGACCGAAAGCCACTGCTGGATATTGACGAATCGGAACCCTATCCGAAACAGCCGAATTCTTATTATGGTCTAGCGAAAAAACAAGCTGAACAATTGCTGCTTAAACAAGATAGTGCAACTCAAGTTATTATTTTGCGCCCCACATTTATTTGGGGGGTGGGTGTGGCGGCATTGGAAACCATGAAGGCGAAAATAGCGTCAAAGCAATTTATGTGGGTGGACCATGGCCGCAGTATGTTTGAAATGGTTCACGTAGACAATGTGGCTCATGCCTGTGTTTTAGCCTGTGAATCCGGTCAAGATAAAGGCGTTTATTTTATTACCGATGATGCACCTCAGACAGTGCAAACCTTTTTAAGCAAATTGTTTCAAGCCAAACAAATAAGTAACCCAAATAAAAATATTCCTCGGATTTTGGCGCTACTATCAGCAATTGGTTGTGAAACATTGTGGCGTCTATTTGGCTTGAAATCGACACCGCCGATTACCCGCTTTGACGTAGCATTTGTCGCCATGCCACGGCGTTATAAAATTGACAGAGCTAAGCGAGAACTAGCCTATAGACCTGTTATTGACCAAGAAACGGGACTTAAGCAACTAACTTAAATTTAAACAAGGAAATTCATCCCTGGAGCTTGGAAAAAGCCAATCGAATCTCTATACTTTAGTAATACACATAAAAAAATGACTGTTCATATCTTTATGAACGTGGGGAAAATCAACAAAATTATTACGGAAGATAATAATTTGATTCAAGGGAAGGGGACCTCTCATGTATTGCGTTCGTCAATTGCAATTTGCGGTAATAACCGTAAGTTTGCTACTTATTTTTGCTTGTTCTGAACATATACCACCAACAACAATTGCAGGACCAACGACTGAAACTTCTGCCGAAGTAAACGGATATATTATTCGAAATAATGGTGAGCGAGTGTCATCTAATGCGGCCCCAATCACTATCAAGCAAGGGCATGATGGACTTGAACCAAGTCATGTCCGTGGTGCACGGATTTATGATGATTTTACTATAGAACTGGATCAGGCAGTTGCTGGGCCGAATCCTATTGTTGCAATTGCCACCTCTGGACCTGCCGGTATTACGGATACGGATAGCTGGCGTTGCAGTCAATGTCATGGTTTTGATTATGAAGGTGGCGTGTTTTCCTTTAATAACGGTGCGACCAATAATTTATTGGAACTACAGGATGTACGTGGGAGGGACGAGGAATTCGTTATTGGTTTATTATTTAATGGCTTTGACATGTGGGATGGCGCTGCCGTGCAGAACGTGCATAATTATTCCGCCCTTTTAACACCGCAAGCCATGGTCGACGTTGCTGATTTTGTAGTTAACGAAATCTATGATACCCATATGTATATTCGCGCACCGAGTAGTGGAAGCCTAGGTGATATGGCCGAGGGAAATGCGGTTTACAACAGTCTAATTGATGCAGCGGGCGTGTCTCCTATTGTCCGGGTTGATGGTTCAGGTTTTAATTGCGTGAGCTGTCATGGTGTCGATGGCTTAGGGGTTGCCGGGATTGATTTGAGAGCTAGTGCTTGGAATGATCCTTTTCAATTTTTACATCGGACAAATTTTGGCTCTCCACGTTCCCTCGCAGCATTTCCAGGATTTACCGTGGATGTCAGTGTTATGCCCGGATTGTATGAGTTGATACTCACTGACGGTTTGCATTTTGGAGGGCCTGAACAGGCAGCAGCAGCCATGATGGTGGTGCAAATGTTCTAGTTTGTATTTTAGCAAACCCAGTCATTCTCAATAATAAAGAGCCCGGTACGATTTTTCATCGTATCGGGTTTTTTGTTATTATCATTTATAGCTTTTACATAGATAGTAAACAAAAAGTAGCGATTTTTTAGCTTCCTGCTGTTATATATGAACAATCAAAGCGTTTGTCACTGCCTAAAACCATTCAGTATGGAATATGGAAGAGAAAGGTTTACAAGTGAAACGTGGGTATTTAGTGTTACAAAATGACTGGATCGATGAAGCATTGTGAAGTTAATGTGGTAAATTATGTCAAGCCCTATACTTAGCACCAAACTTTTTATACCAACAGTACGTTCGCATAGTGTTGAGCGGACACGTTTGCTTGAGCGCATGAATGAGGGGGTAGGACGTTGTTTGAGCCTAATATCGGCTTCAGCAGGTTTTGGTAAAACAACGCTGGTTATTCAATGGATCACTCACTATCAAAAGACAGTTGCCTGGTTCTCGCTTGATGAAAACGATAATGATACGCATCGATTTTTGGTTTACTTCATTAAGGCATTACAAACGGTTGTACCGAATTTGGCTGAGAACGTAGTAGTTACGCTTCAGTCCTCGCAAACGCCCGATTTAGACAATTTAATCACAATTCTTCTGAATGAGATTAGTGCCACAAATCAAGAAATCATTCTTGTGCTTGATGATTATCATCTTCTCGATTGTCGGAGCGTCGATGAAATGATGATAAAGATCCTTGAGTATAAACCGCCAAGGTTTCACATTATTATTACCAGCCGAGAAGATCCCAATTTCCCTTTGGCTAAATTAAGAGCTCGCAATCAGCTCAATGAAATTCGGGTGGCCGATTTACGCTTTACTCAGTCTGAAACTGCTGAATTTCTAAGTGTGTCTACAGATTTGAATTTAGCAAGCGAGCATGTTGCTTCGCTTGAGTCACGCACGGAAGGTTGGATTGTTGGTTTACAACTAGCGGCTATTTCTTTGCGAGAACAAAAAAATGTTTCGGCATTTGTGAACTCGTTTGCGGGAAGTCATCGATTTGTTTTGGATTACCTGCTTGAAGAAGTATTGAACCAACAAACTGAATCGGTGCAGAATTTTTTGTTGCGAACGTCGGTGCTTGAGCGCATATCTAGTGCCTTGTGTGATGCGGTGTTGCAGGATAAGCAGCAAGCGAGTCAAGAATATTTGGAACATTGCGAGCAGTCCAATCTATTCTTGATTCCTTTGGATGTTCAGCGGCAATGGTATCGTTATCATCATTTATTTGCGGACATATTACGGCTTCGTTTGCAAAAACTCAATCCATCGCTGGTGAATCAGTTATATCAGCGTGCCAGTGAATGGTGTTATGCGAATGGCTATGAAGATGATGCAATTCGTTATGCGTTAAAGGCGAAACACTTTGATCGTGCTGCTGATCTTTTAGAATTAGCTTGGCCAGGAATGGAGCGTTATGTCATGACGGCTCCATGGTTGACTTGGGCAAAACAGATTCCGCAAGCCATTCTTCTACAAAGGCCCGTTTTAGCAACTAATTATGCCTGGGCATTATTGGATGTGGGTGAGCTTGAGCAAAGTGAGCACTACCTGCAATTAGTAGAAGCGATGCTGGAAATAGCCAATGATTTTCAAGTAAAGTTAAAGCAACCTGCATTGAGCGTTTATTTGGATGAACAACAGTTTCAAGATATACCCGTAACCCTAGTTTCTGCTCGTTCATTTTTAGCGCTTGCACAAGGTCAGCTTGTAGATGCAGTTAAACATGCGCAACAAGTTTTAAGCATGGCAGCAGCAAATGATATTCAAAAACGTTTTGCCGCAACAGCTTTGATGGGTTTGGTATATTGTACCAAAGGTGATTTGGATGCGGCCTATCAGACATTTTATCAAAGCATGGCAGGTATGCGCAAAGCGGGGTTTGTTAATGAGAGCGTGGGTGGTTGTTTTATTCTTGGCGATATAAAAATGATACAAGCTCGGTTGGATGAAGCGGAACGCATTTATCTACAGACCAAACAAAGCATGGATGTCGGCGAGCCACTCCCGCAGGGTGCAGCCTATATTTATTTGGGATTAAGCAAAATTCATCGTGAGCAAGGGCAACAACAATTAGCTGATGATAATTTGAATCGTGCTATCGATATTGATCGTGAAACGCCATTGCAACTCTGTCAGTACCGTATAGCATTAGCGCAAGTACGTGCGGCGCAAGCGCAAAAAGAGTTTGAGTTGGCTGTGCATTATGTGAATAAAGCAGAGCGACTATATTATCGAAATGTTGTGCCTGAGTTTCAACCATTGGATGCCATTAAAGCTAGACTATGGATACAGCAGGGCTACTTAGACGATGCTAATAGTTGGGCTACAGAAAAAAACTTAAGTGTAGATAATGTTTGTAATTTTCTTAGTGAATTTGACAACATCACTTACTTGCGGTTGTTGCTGGTCTCGCATCAACACAACCAACAGCAAGTACAGTTACAGCAATTATTAATATTTTCACAGAAAATATTGGATGCTGCGATGGAGGCGGGGCGTTTGGCCAGTGTGATGGAATTATATTTGATGCAGGCGCTTATCCACCAGCAGGCTGGCGATGAATCGGCTGCCCATGCAGCATTAGTGCGATCGTTCGATATTGCCCATCAACAGAATTACGTGCAATTATATCTAGATGAAGGGCCAGTGGTGATTAAGCTGTTGGCGAAGCTCAATCCGCATGAACGATTATTGCACTTTGTTGAGTTGCTAAGAGCAAAATTTGCCAATCACATTGGCAATGAAAAAGTTTCACCCGAAATTTACACAGGTGCTGCGCAGAAAGACACCCCAGAATATCAAGCATTTGGTCTAATTGAACCTCTAAGTAAACGCGAGTTGCAAGTTTTGCGTTTAATTGAACAGGGGCTATCCAATCGAGAAATCAGTGAACGGCTTTATCTTGCACTAAGTTCTGTCAAAGGTCATAACCAAAAAATATTCAATAAATTACAAGTGCAACGACGCACGGAAGCAGTGGCTAAGGCACGTGAACTATCCATCCTATAAGAATTGAATAAGTCTAAATTTTCC
>Ga0224506_10000506_pt1 | contig 32630 bp, 35 predicted proteins | sample SF_Jan12_sed_USG_2_FD_169108 | JGI IMG/M metagenome (GOLD analysis project Ga0224506, IMG submission 169108) | Sediment microbial communities from San Francisco Bay, California, United States - SF_Jan12_sed_USGS_8_1 | ecosystem: Environmental > Aquatic > Marine > Sediment | place: USA... | reverse complement strand
CGGTGGAAAACTGACACACTCGCTGCAATCGTCGCAACACGTTTGCCATATGCGAACCAAACACTCCACGATAAATATGCATTTCATCAATGACCACATAGGCGAGGCTTTCAAAGAACTGTGCCCATTTGGTGTGGTGCGGTAGAATACCTTGATGCAACATATCCGGGTTACTCACCACAATATCACCATGAATGCGCACTGCTTTTCGGGCGTCACCTGGTGTGTCACCATCAAAAGTGTGTGCCCGTAGATTCAAATTGGCAGCACGGTTTAACTCAAGTAATTCCGCTACTTGGTCTTGCGCCAGTGCTTTGGTTGGAAACAAATAAAGCGCTTTGTTTTTATTGTGCAATACTGATTGAATCACCGGCAGGTTATAACAAAGCGTTTTGCCTGAGGCAGTTGGCGTCACTAGTACACAATGTTGTTCTGCACGAATGATTTTCCAAGCCTGAGCTTGATGGCTGTAGAGCTGGTGTATGCCTTTCGCTCGCAAGGCTTGAACAATTCGTGGGTCAAGCTCGCTCGGTAGTGGCTCAAATACGCCAGAACTTGCAGGAACAATTAATTCGCCAGTGATTCTATCCTTGAAGCGAGATTTAAGTTGTGCATAAAACCGACTCTCTGACTTATCTTCTTGTATTTCTGCTATTTTTTCTGCCAATTCCATGGTATAAACCGTTCTCTATAGGTTCTATGCTATACTATAGAACAAATAGAGAACAAAAAAAAGGGGGAGGCCCATGAATTTAACTAAGCGACAACAAGAGATATATCATTTTTTAGAAACGCACTTAAATCAATTTGAATACCCCCCGTCCCTTGATGAGTTGTGTCACGCACTTGGCGTCAGATCTCGTGGTTCAATGCACAAACACATTCAAGCACTCGTCGATGCTGGTTTATTGGAACCTATGTCGGGCAAACAACGGGGAATTCGTTTAAAAAATATTTTTTCATCCTCAGAAGATGCGCATTGTTTGCCCTTTCTTGGCGATATCGCTGCGGGTATTCCTTTTGAAGCAATTGAAAATGCCGAACCTATCGAAGTACCATCACATTTAAGAACAAACAAACCTTGTTACGTTTTACGTGTCAAAGGTGACTCCATGATAGACGCCGGCATAATAGATGGCGATTGGGTGATTATCGAACATTGTCATCAAGCGCAGAAAAACGATATTGTGGTTGCTTTAATTGACCAACAGGAAGTAAGTCTAAAATACTTTGAACAGAAACATGAAAAAATTTTCCTGCACCCTGCCAACGCATCTATGATGCCCCTCTGTTATGACAGCCAGCGAGTACAAATTCAAGGTGTTTTGGTTGGTCAAATGCGTCAATACCGTTAACTAATTCGCGAAATATTTTTTCGCCTGATTGAAATATTTAATTCAGAAACATTCTTGTTATTAATCTTTTAAGTAACATTTTTTGCTTAATCAAACAGTTGTCGTTTTTAAAATGATCCTAACATTAATTACTTTTTTGAGTCGCTTCGACGTTACATTATGAAACAAAATTAGCACTTGCAAAGGCGTTTTACACAGTCGACACTTCGCATGTGGCTGTTGTGTGAGGAAGTTCTATTATGTCTAGTAATCTCGCGTTTTCATTTGATTTTCAGAATACTTCTCAAATTGATTTAAACAATCTTTTTCAGCAAGTCCCGACAACTTCTTTTACACGGCGCAGCATTGGCAAAGGTCATACGCTGTTTCGCATGTCGGAGCACTGTCATAGTTTTATTTGGTTATTCAAAGGACGCTTGCGTCTGGAGCGAACCACCGATGAAGGAAGAATACTAACCATTCAACGCCTACAAAGCGGTGAGTGTTGCAGCTTGTCTGCCACCTCGCTGCTTGCAGGTGATTACCACCAAGTGGATTATATCGCTGAAGAAGACAGTACTGTTTTTTTACTCAATAAAACTATTTTTCTTGAGATGTTCCTACAATCTGAATCTTTTCGCAATTTTGTTTTTGGTAAAGTGGATAATGAATTACAGCTTTTACTAGGATCGCTTGAATCTATTGCTTATGAACCACTTGAGCATCGTCTACGCAAGTTACTTTTACAAAAAGCACAAAATAATATTATCCAATGCACCCACGAAGCCTTGGCGAGAGACCTCGGCACCGCTCGGGAAGTGATATCGCGTTTATTAAAATCATTCCAAATCAACGGCATTTTAGAGTGTAATCGAGGACATATTAAATTGCTTGATGCGAGCAAACTTGAATCGGGTTTATAATTAGCAAATATCGCTGCCTTATTGGCATATGCCGGTTTACAGCGAATGAGTTGACACATAAAATAAACGCCATAATGATAGATAATCGTGGCGTTTATGATTTCCCTACCCAACTCTGCATTTTATTTCCCAATTGATGCAAAATTTGCATTCAAACCCGGCCTATATAAATTAGACAAGGATTTCGGCAATGGCGAACATGACCGACGGATTTTTCAATTGGATCAATCATGGCCCGAATATTACCAACAAAAACAAGCATCATTAAATGAAGCATTTGACAAATATGCAATTGACCAAGATTTTAAGCTTTCCCAGCAACAATTCTTAAGTCGTTGGTTGATCCAACAAATCACCTACGAATATCCAAACATATTCACCTTCATGCCAGATCTCGGGTTACTCCAAGACAATCGCACCAACACCCAATTATCATTTGATAAGGATTTCAATTTATTATCCATCAAGCATAATTCCTTTCTAGGTTCGATTAAATCTGGCCCCCATGCCATCCTCAGTTTGCTACAAGAAGATTTTTGTTTTGTTGACTTATCCGAACCCCGGGATCGAATCAGTTTCTTGCATTTATGCTTCCCCAATCATTGGGCGGCCAAAGAAAAAATCGGTCAATCATTTTTGCAGGCACATGACACAGTGCCAGGCATGCATACAATTAAGCATAATCGAAAAAAATTATTGCAAAGTATTTTGCACAAAAGTCCATTTGTGCGTTTTGCCTGGGGTCTGGCTAGCAATACTCAACTCAACCAACACCCCACTCCACCAAAAAATGTGAGTAAAGAAACATGGTATGGTCGCCAACACTTAAAGACAATTGATATTAGTTTCTTACGAGTGGAGCGCCAAGTTTGTATAGGCTTGCCTGAACAACACGCCATGTTATTTTTTATTCGTACTTATTTTTATGCAGTGAATGAACTTTCATTAATGCAAAGAAATATCATTAAAAGCGCAATTGATTCCATGCCAGATGATGTGTTGGCTTACAAAGGATTTTCAAATATCAGAATTGAATTATTCGACGAAATGTTAAATTGATTCTTGGTGCTGTAATTAATTTGCTTTTTAATAAAGCATGACGCCAGTGATGTTGTAATTCACCAGCCATCACTAATAAATCACCAGAATTTAAATCTAATTTGAATTTTTGTTTGCTGGTTTTATGTTGCAAACTAAAACGTCGCGTTACACCTAAACTTAAAGAGGCAATAACGGGATTCATACCGAGTGCTTTTTCATTGTCCGAATGCCACCCCATGTAATCATTGCCATCGCGATAATAATTACCCAATACGGAATTAAATTCAGCACTCAACTGCATCTTAAGACGATTGCGTAACAACAAAAGATCCGTGTGCCAACCCTTGGCAACATGATCCACACCTGAGTAGCGATAGCTCACGCCGTCATCGCCATACCAACACACCAAACGGGGCGAAAGATGTTCGCGACCAAACATTTTGATGGTTTCTTGTTGCCATTGCAATGCGTGAACAAAAATGAACATTAATTGCTCCGCATGGGTTTGATCTAACCACTGTGGATAATAGTCCAATTGGCCATCATTCGTAATAATTTGTTGTTTCACCATGGGTGGAATTTGATAAAATGCAATTCATGAATGTAATCACACATTATTTTCCGCTTTGGGCTTTGTTGGCAAGCGTATTTGCCTATTTTGCTCATTCTTATCTGCTTGATGCGAAATTTCTCATAATTCCCTTATTGATGGCTATTCTATTTTTTATGGGGCTGGGGTTGAGATTTGAAGATTTTATTCGGGTGTTGCGGCAACCAAAAGTCATCGCTCTCGCTTTGATACTGCAATATAGCATTATGCCTGTCCTCGCCTTCGGCCTAGCAAACTTTTTTTCACTATCACCGGATTTAATCATCGGTATGGTTTTATTAGGCTGTACCGCAGGTGGCACCGCATCGAATGTTATTTGTTATCTAGCCAAAGCTGACGTTGCACTTTCAATTAGTATGACATTCGTATCCACTGTGGTTGCAGCGTTTCTAATGCCAGCTTTGGTTTGGCTATTCATCCATCAAACTGTGCCTGTACCAGCCCAGGATATGTTATTCAACTTGATTAAAATTGTGTTGCTTCCTTTACTAATAGGAATCACTATTAATCAATTTTTTCGTCAACAAATACAACGATTGCAAGCCATTTTTCCCATGCTGGCCAGTCTTGCGATCATAATTATTATTGCAATCATCGTTGCGCTCAATCATGCCAATATTCAACAACTCAGTCTTGGCTTATTTGCTGCCGTTGTTCTACATAATTTACTCGGCCTGATAATCGCCTATTTCATTGTTGGTATGTACCACTATGACAAAACCATTCGACGCACCGTCGCGATTGAAGTCGCCATGCAAAATTCTGGATTAAGTGTTGCATTAGCGATAAAATATTTTACACCATTGGCAGCCCTACCCGGCGCGATATTTAGTATTTGGCACAACATAAGCGGCATGAGCTTAGCTGCCTATTGGGCACGAAAAACTGAACACGAGCATACCCGTAAATTATGAAAAATCGGTCGCTGGATAAAACTGGCAATAAGCAGGCAGTGGATAATTTTTTAACTCAAGTTAAAAATACGCCATTGAAAACCCAAACACCTAGTAGTGGACGTTTAATATTTGCCTTAGATGCGACCGCTAGTCGTCAAGCAACCTGGGATCAGGCTTGTCAATTGCAATCAGAAATGTTTGTGCAAGCGCAGCAATTAAATGGCTTAAGCATTCAGTTATGTTATTACCGAGGTTTCAACGAATTCTACGCCAGCCATTGGCTTAATGATAGTAATCAACTATTACAGCAAATGAACCAAGTATCCTGTGCCGGTGGCTACACACAAATTGCTCGTTTATTACAACACGCGCTTAAGGAAACCCAGCAGAAAAAAGTTAATGCATTGGCTTTTATCGGTGACTGTGTCGAAGAAGATGTCGATAAGTTGTGTAACTTGGCTGGTCAGGCAGGTATAATGGGCCTACCACTTTTCATTTTTCAGGAAGGCTATGATGTCGCTGCACAAACCTGTTTTCAACAAATGGCAAACCTGTCACAAGGCGCTTATGCACGTTTTGACCAAAATAGCGCTGCCCAATTGAGTGCATTGATTCAAGCAGTCGCTATTTTTTCCAGTGGTGGTCGCTCAGCATTTAAAAACCATTTATTGCGACATCCAAACCTGGCCAAACAACTCACTCACCAAATTAGCTAAGCATGCATCCTTTACTTATCATTTTTGTTGGCGCACTTACATTGCTTTTAGTCTATACCTATAAGCGATGGCGCAATAACAAACTCAGTGCAGCCACACGCCAGCAAATGCAAAAAATGTTTTTTATTGTGCTCGTCGTATTACTGCTAATTCTTGCCGCGAGCGGGCGTATGCATTGGTTATTTGCAGCGATTGCTTCGGCTTTTGGCGTGATGTTCACTTTAATGCAACGTGGTGCACCGCTACTTTTACGTTTCGCTCCGTTTTTACATGGTTTGTTTCGCCAATACCAAAGCAATAAATCGCCAAATCAACAACAGGCCTCCAAAGTTGAAACAGCAACATTACGTTTACAACTCGATCATGACACCGGTGAATTGCACGGCACTGTCTTAGCTGGACAATTTATCGGAAAAAGTTTACATGATTTATCCCCGGAGGAGCTTGTTGAACTTTATCAGTATATTGTTAAACAAGATGAAGACGCCGTTCCCTTAATTCAAGCATTTATCGAACGCTATCACCCTGACTTGTGGCAACGCTTTGGTCAGTCACCCCATAACGATACGACAAATGTAGCTAGCGATATGACAACACATGAGGCATACGATATTCTTGGTATTTCCAAAGATGCTAGCGAAGCGGACATTATTAGCGCTCACCGCAAATTAATGCAGAAACTACATCCAGATCGTGGGGGTTCGACCTATCTCGCAGCCAAGGTCAATCAAGCCAAATCGGTATTATTGAATCACAAGGGTTGACTATTAACTATTCATCACAAGCTTTAAGCAATCGTTCAATTAATGCAAAAAAAGGTTTTCTACCACTAAATTGCCAACCCAACTGTAAACGACAACGTCTACAATACGCAAACCGCCAGCTATGCGGAGGAAACCAAGTAAAGTCAGTTGTTGGTACTCCAGCAATGCCACAGCCAAACGCTTGTTCGTATAAAGCAATATGGTATTGCTCCCCTGCTGCATTTTGTACAAAGTGACGCTGCTTGCCTAAATGCTCAATTGCAAATTGCACAGCGGTGATAACATTGCCACAATCGATGCAGCATAATTGCTGGTCCCTACCTAATTCACTAATAGATTCATTTGTTTGTCTCTCAGGCAAATGGCGACGAGTTTGTTTTTGTAAACAGTACTGAACCTGCAACTAATATCACCTCAAATGAAAACGTGTTTAACTAAAACATTGACCGCGTAATTTATAGCAAGACTAAAGTCGTGTCGACTTTTGCCGAATTAACAGAAGCATAGCAGTTTTCATAAGCACAACAAACTTGGCGAATAATTCTATGAGTTCAGGACCTACGGCAGAAGACATCAAAGACGCCTTACGTGGCGTGGTAATTCCGCCTAAACCACAAATACTAATTGATATACAGAAAGCGGCTGGCGATACGGTTAAAATTGTTGATCTAATATCCAAGGATACGGGTGTATCTGCAAGCTTATTGAAAATTGTTAATTCGCCTTTTTATGGTCTTGGTAGCAAAGTCACCTCTATCCAAAAAGCAGTTATGTTGCTGGGTGTCGATGCTGTTACCAATATCGTTAATGCGCTTATTTTACGTTCCAGTTTGAGTGCTGAACTGGAAGAACAAATGAGTGAATTTTGGGATACATCCATGGATGTGGCCCGTGCTGCACAAAAAATTGCAGAAAAAACTGGGCTGGTGAATCCCGAGGAAGCCTATACAGCGGGCTTATTTCACAATTGTGGGATTCCCGTGTTAATTCAAAAGCACAAAAACTATCCCGACATTATCAAACAAAGCTATGCCGACCCTGATGGCTACGTTATCGAAACAGAGCGCCAATTAATTACTGTTGACCACGCGATTGTCGGCTATAAACTTTGCCGCTTGTGGAATATGGATGATCGCATTTCCTTTGTTGTTCGTCATCACCACGGCGGTAAGAAAGCCATTAAAAAAGCGCCAGACGAAGAGACCAAGCGATTATTAGCCTGCATTATTTTAGCTGAACATTTTGCTGAATTATTTAAAATGCTGGCTAAACAAGATAAAAGTTTCGCCTGGAAACGCGTGAAAAAATATATCAAGCAAACTTTCAATCTAGAAGAAAAAGAAGATTATATGAACCTCAAAGATGATGTGATAGAAGCCGTTTTTAATTTAAGTGATGGCTAGCAGATTCTTCACTCACTCATCAATCCAAACACACACCGGTGCCACCCAAGCCACAATAGCCGTTTGGATTTTTTTGCAAGTATTGCTGGTGATAATCTTCTGCGTAAAAAAATTCAGTTGCAGGCAAAATTTCAGTACTGATCGTTCCGTAGTTATTTTGATTGAGTTTTAGTTGATATTCATCACGACTAGTGACAGCTATTTGTTGCTGTTGTGCTGAATTAAAATAAATACCCGAGCGGTATTGCGTGCCAACATCATTGCCTTGGCGCATGCCCTGGGTAGGATTATGTCCTTGCCAGAATGTACGTAATACATTTTCAAATACATCTGGCTTGTTTTCATACACAACTAATACAACTTCATTATGCCCGGTCATGCCGCTACACACTTCTTCATAGCTTGGATTAGGTGTAAAGCCTGCGGAATAACCTACGGCGGTGCTATAAACACCCACTTGTTGCCAAAATAATTTTTCCGCACCCCAAAAACAACCTAAGCCAACAATAATGCTCGAACAATTTTCAGGGAAAGGCGGCAACATAGCGCTGCCTAAAACGATGTGGGTGCCATGAATGCGCATTTGTTCAGTGCGACCTGGCAAGGCATTTTCCGAAGTCGGCATTATCGTTTTGTGAAATGGCATTTAATCAATATCCTTTTGACAAATAAAATGTAAATAACGCCCCAAATATAAATATTTTGGATTCTCACTTAGCTCTAATTCCAACTGTAATAATTTATCAGTGGGTGTACGCGCTAACACATCATCATCTAAATAATCATACAATACCCGAACACCGGTTCTTTTTAAAACACGCAATCCATAGTTTTTCAACCACTGCTCAACATCATCCGAAACAATCGGTAATTGCGGCGTGAGACCTCGGCCTTGGTTCGCCATATCATCGTTCCAGACTTTTCTGAAATGACCAAATAACAAATTACGCCACACCAAAGCATCTTTATTATAAAACATTAACGAAAGTTGTCCGCCGGGTTTTAATAATTGTGACAAACGCTGCACAATTGTTTGGGGATGGGCTGTCCATTCGAGCACCGCATGATTCAGAATCAAATCAAACTGATTATTATATTCGACGGGTAAATCTTGTATGGCTACATTTAAAAATGAGGGTGATTGCTGATGAGGCTTGACATTCAAATTCTGTTTAGCCAAGTGCAAACTTTTTGCGGATATATCACACAGGCTTACTTCACATCCTTGGTCTATTAATTGTTGAGCGAAGCGGCCGCTTCCAGCACCACTATCAAGACACCGAGGCGACGATTGCAAAGAAAGATTGTCGAGAGTCATTTGCAGGTCACGTTTTAAAACTGAGAGTCGTATCGTGCCTTTAATACTTTGGTAAACATTACGCTCGAATTTTTCGACTAAATCATCGAAATTACGATCCTTCACTTGCTCAGCTCCAGGATCATAAGGCTAGCGTTTTTGCTTCCCAACCATCCAAATACTCAAAACCACGGGTAATATAACAACGAAAAAAATCGCAAGAAAAACCAGCGTGCCGCTTGATACCCCTTCCTGCCCAGCAACGTTGATTAATAACAGAATCACCGCGACTGACAATCCGCCATAAAAAAATAATCGCTTTATATCTTTCATATTATGTACTTATTTCCTATTACTACTGTATCGTAAACAGCATTTTACACATATTTGCGTAATGAAAGAAGCGCTATTCGAGTTTCACGCCTAGTACCTACTCATACTCGAATGAAATATATAAGCAAGTCATTTTTATTGAGCTGTAACGTTTTTCGACTTGAAACATCTCAAACCTAACTTGGAGGTGTTTTTTTATGGATAGCATGAGTCTGGCAATGGTGGTTCTAATTGTCCTGGGTTTGGCATGGGCAAATGGCGCCAATGATATCGCCAAAGGCGTTGCCACTTTAATGGGTGCAGGTGTCAGTAGCGCCAAACAAGCCTTAGCTTGGGGGGCGTTTTGCACAACATTGGGTGGTTTGGCTGCTGTTATCTGGGGAGCTGCTTTACTAAAAGCTTTTAGCAGTGGTTATGTCAGTGCCGATTTCCCTATCACTGAAGCTTTCATATTTGGATCACTTAGTGGTGCTTTGTTTTGGCTGTTAATCGCTAATTTAAAAGGTTTACCGGTTTCCACCACCCATGCCCTACTCGGCGGAATTGTTGGTGCAGCACTCATGATTGCTGGCCCAACAGGCATCAAAACCGGTGCTGTAACCTATAAAGCCTTATTGCCTTTACTACTCAGCCCACTCATCGCCATTCTTTTATGTTGGGGTTTAATCCTTGTATTCCGCCAATTTTCCAAAACGACACCCCAATGGCAACCAGGCTGTTGCGAGGAGTCTGAATGGCATGAAGATCCTTATCGCTGTGCGCCCACACCTTCAAAACTGGTATTGAAGCAACGTCGTATTTGGCATCTTCTACATTGGTTATCCGCAGGCGCAACTAGTTTTGCCCGCGGTATGAATGATGTACCCAAAATCGCTGCCTTTCTTCTGATTACCCTTAGCGCTCAAGACGGAAATATTTTTGGTGAATATACCAGTTTGCTAGTTATCTGTACGGTAACGATAACCATGGTTTTTGGTGGGTTATGGGGCGGCATGCGTATATTGCATGTGCTTGCGGGAAAAGTAACACGCATGGATGAAAAACAAGGCTTAATCGCCAACCTGGGGACTTCTAGCCTGGTTTTATTCGCATCACCTCTTGGCATACCGGTTTCCACGACACACGTCAGCACCGGTTCTCTCATGGGCATACGTTGGGGAGACAAACAAAAACCTCATGAAAACGATGCGCTCAAATCCATACTCATTGCTTGGCTTGTTACCTTACCTTTTGCAGGGTCCATAGCTGCTTTAACAACCTTCCTGTTGCAGCGCTAAAAATCAGTTTACTGCTATAAAAAGTTTTGTTTCAATACAACCCCAATAGTATTGACGCCTTTCGGGGTTTTAAAGTCACCGCAGTTTTCTGCCGACCTTATACCCATTCAGCAGAGTTGATTATTTTCCTGAAAATACATAATTAACAGGTGTTTTTCTTGCATGGAAAACTGATTTTTATCACGGATTGGTATCGGGAAGGATATTAATGTTCAAACGCCTCAGTTTTTTCATATTAGTTTTACTTGTCGGTCCCGCAATCGCAGAAAACCAAGCATCTCAACTAAGTTTAAGCGCTGTCTCGACATCCATTAGCAAAAAACCATCGGTACCTGTAGCCGTTTTGATTGACAAGCTCAATCCTAAGCGGCTGTTCTTACGTTCCAGTAGCGCGGTTATTGTCGATTCACTCGACCAAACCTTACTTTTTGAACGCGAGGCTGACAAAGTGATGTCAATTGCCTCCATTACCAAACTTATGACTGCCATGGTAATTATTGATCATGAGCTTGCACTCGATGAACCTATTCGCATTAAACGCGCGGATCGTGATCGCTTGCGCGGTTCTCGATCGCGCTTAAGCTATGGCACCATTCTTACGCGCTATGACCACTTAAAAATGGCTCTAGCCGCTTCTGAAAACCGTGCCAGTGCTGCTTTGGCTCGTACCTTTCCTGGCGGTAAAAAAGCATTTATTAACGCCATGAACCAAAAAGCAAAATCACTAGGTTTAAAGCATACCCGTTTTGCGGATAGTTCTGGCTTACACAGTGAAAATGTTTCCACCGCAAAAGAGTTGGCGCGTTTGGTTGATGCAGCCTTTGATTACCCACTGATTCGAAAATTAAGCACGGTCGGAAAAGATAGTGTTACTGATTTGCGTTCAGGATGGAAAATCGAATTTCTCAATACCAATCGTTTAGTTCGTGCCAAATCGTGGGATATTCAATTAAGCAAAACTGGATATATCGCAGATGCGGGTTATTGTTTAGTCATGCGCACGGAAATTGAAGACCGTCCCGTAACTATTGTTTTACTAAACTCCTGGGGTAAACTCAGCAAGTTTGGCGATTCAAATCGTATTAAACGCTGGCTAAAACGTGCGGAAAAACGTGCCTTGGTGGATTTTGTTCAAGCGTCTAATTCCTAGCATCAAAACGCGCTAGTAATTTTTATAAGAATTTTAGTATTAATCCAATTTTAATTGAGAAACAAAATGTTTCTTTCTGTGACCTAGTTCCTTACAAAACTGAGTACTCGTCCTGATAACAAGTGATGTGTTGTAAGCTTAACTTGCATTGCTCATAGGACTGATACCATGTTGCTTTCTATATTCTTATTAATTATTGCTGCCGCAACGACCTATGCCTGGATTCGTGCGGAAACCTTATTAAAACTAAAAAATCATCAATTAACGGAAGCGGCTTATGAAACCCGTTTAGTCAAACAACGAGTGTTGCAACTGGAAGAAAAATTGAAATCCGTATCTACTAATTCACAGAATTTAAATTCGACGGTTCGAAAAATTTCTTATGTGATGGATGGCGCAAAGGATAATGAAAAACAAACTTTAAATTCCATTGACACTATTATCAAAAAGACCGGGACAGACGCGGTACCGAACAAAGTGCGGCAAGTACCAACGCGACGCACTGAACGAGAGCGATCAGAATTTATTAATCGAATAAAAAGTAAGATTTCAGAAAAGCCACGTTAAATCTCGGATATTTTAGTTAAACTGACAGGCATTACACGCACCAGCACCACATGCGGGGGCTTTTTCTCTAAGACTCGACGAACTCACCACTTGACCACCTGTTGCCAGCTTGGTCACTGGGCTATCGGGCGCAATTTCCGCAAGTGCTTGTCCAGTTAATTCGCATAACTCAGCCCAGGTACGAATAGATTCGTTCATGCCATGCTTGGCCTCATAGACTTGCCCATTGGCTTCACAACGATAATCATAAGTGGGCATAACGGCCTCCTCGGAAAAATAATTTGAAAGATTTTACCATCCTCCAATGCAGCTTCCAAGCCGTCTTTAAAATGTTACTTCCCACGGACTTTATAATTTTGAACATAAGGAATGATTTTATTAAAAGGCAACTGCTCAAAACTGGAATAGTCACGTTCAAGGTTTTGCATAGTGGCGGCGATATCCATTTCCATTGCATCCTTTAATTGCAACAATTCAATTGCCACCCCGTTGAGACTACCGACTTGCAATTTCATTTCTTTAGCGTGTGGTAGCGCTTGTAACATATCAGCTTCTTTGATAACAAAACGGGATTGGAGTTTGGTGATTTGCAAAAATGCCAAACAATGTTGTTGCGCCGCTTTATTTCCACAGGTAAAGGTTTCGCGCTCAGCCAAAAGCATGGACTCGGCTAATGAGCATGAGGCCTTGCGTGCTAGCAAGGCCTTTTTAAATACACAAGCATGTGGATCTAGACTCTGCTGGGTTTTACGGTAGTGGTCTTCTTCCATGGCCACTTAGCACTTAATGTGTATGGGATTGGCCATCTTCATGCACATGAACTTTTTTATCAGGCGCTTTATGCTGATGTTGTTCATCATGTGTCGTCGAATCCAAACTGTCATGCCCCATATCGAGACTATCGTGCGCATGCCCCGAGTCAGCGCCATTCATTGAAGGCTTGTTGTTACCATGATCATGATTCGCACCATCCGCATGTACATGGTCATGACCTTCACCACTTACTTTGGGCAGCGATTGAACGCCGAGGCCGTATTTATACACTAATTCGGCACCACGATAGGCCGTCGCAAAAACCATCCCTATGCCAACAAGCAATACACCAACCAATACTAGATTGGCTTTATCGTTGTTGCGAAACTTTAGGACGCTCAGGATAGTGATCGCAAGTAAAATCAAACCCGTAATCAAGGCCCAATTTTTATGCTCGGTCATTGCAAGATGCGAGGGTGTATCGTGATCGACCGTATTGTAGGCTTGAATACCTGCACCGATGGTTACCAAAGTGATTATCATTGCCAACCATAAATTCCATCGACACACATCCATCCAACGTTTTGCCATGGATTCATCCTTGCTCACCATGCTCAAGACGCCAAATAAACCGGCTGTGGTAAACAAAGCAATTGTGAAATGTACAAAAAATGGATGCCAGTTTGGGATTATTTCCATGCCCTACTTCCTTTCATTCAATGAGTTGCATGATCACCATGCCCAGACAATTCTTTTGTCGGCATGGGTTTCATTGGCATTTTTTTCATGGGTTTCATAGTAGCACATTTTTCTTTAGCTTTCCTGTCAAGAATCATGATGCCGCTTGCGCCTAGCTCACAATGACGTTGCATCCCACCTTCAGGCCCTGCGTTGTGTGCCATGGTATGACTACCCTGATAACCAGCCTCACGTATTTGACCACTGGTGACCTCCGCCCAAGCAGTAGAACTTATTATCAGCAAACTTGTTGCTATAAAAATCTGTTTCATATTAATCACCTTTAGACTTATCGCATATAACGATGTTCTAGTTGAAGAATAGTGTTGCGTTCAGGCACTGAATCATTGAACAACATATTAAAATTAAAACTCATACCAACTTGTGCGGTAATCGTCCTTTGATTGGAAATCTTTGAATTTGTCCGGTCGTAACGAATTTGATACAGAATATCGAGACGCTCTCCGATGCGATGGAAAAATGTTGGTATCGCAGAAATCAAACGTGTGTCGTTTTCATCTGAATAAGATTTATAAGCGACGGTAACTGCAGCCTGCCAACGGGTTAATAAATTGGGGCGATGAGTATAACGAAGTGCCGTCACCAGCGCCGTAGAACTTGCGCGTGCTTCACTAGCAAGATCGACTAATGTAACGTTAGGAGCGATACCTTCATTGGCCACGAATTGGGCAGACCAGGATAAATTTGCGCTAGGATTTTGGTTCAAATTAATGTCAAATCCAGCAATCATATTTGAATACCAGCCCACGGTATCACCAGTAACGGTGTTTTGCAGGTCATAAAGAAAACCAAACTGTCGAATACGTTTCACATAACGACGTCCTTCCGCTTGTTCATAATTATATGCAAAACCAAGCGTATCTAGTTCCCCTCGCGCGCTGCCTACATCTTCGCTTTCACCACGTGTGGCCACCCATGTACTGAATTGATGCAATCCACGATTCGCAAATAAATCCAGCTTCGCTAGCTTTCCATAGAGTTGATCGGCTTCATGATTTGATGACTGATTTAAGGCATGGGTGAACTGCAGCAAATCGTCATCCCGTTGCAAGGGAAATTCTATAAGCGTGTTCAATAAACGCGATTTCCCAATACTCAATTGATACCAACTATTCCAAATGCTGGATAGCAACACTGGCATTTGCACACTGTTTTCGCCTTCACTAATTGCAATTGTTGCACTCATGTTATGCTTGCTATAGGTTTGTTTGTCAAAGCCAATAAGCAAAGCACTATCATTGAAATTAAATGCTGCTTCATTTTCCGAATTAAAGTCTAGTGTGTTAATGACACGACCACCTACATGGACTTGTGGCATGACTTCTCGATCGACTTCTAAGGCAAACACCATACTCGTCATAAACAATAAAACAATAACACTGAATAATCTTATTTGATGAATTTTCATGTGTGTCATCCTCCTATTGATCGACCGAAACAGAAGGCACATAAGTTGGCTCAAAATCCTCATAAGCCAACACAGTCAACATTCCACCGGGATAAATACCATTATTACGCACTTGTGTGGTCTTATGATCATGCCAAGTCCAAAAACCAGGATTATCGCCATACACCATTACATCATAGGTGCCACCTGGCTCAACGGTTATTGTGTTTAAACGACGCGGCTCGCTTAAATCATTTCCATCTTGTGCTACCCACCAAAAGTCGTGTCCGTGCAAATGCATATAATGTGGTAATCCGCTGGCATTTATAAAACGCACACGTATCCATTCACCCTGTTTGATCGCCAACCGTTGCGTTGCTGGATAGGATTTGCCATTAATGGCAAAAAAGTTTGGTTTAATTTCGACACCTGACGAACGACTTTTTAAATAGGGAGGAATATATTGTCCACTTAGTACAGCTTGTTTAAATGCTGCATAATCGCGAAAAAATCCGTGGGTTTGTGGATCAAGTTTTCCTTGAGACATGAGCATATTGACTTCCTTCATGCCTTCTAGCAGACCATTCATTTCTTCCCGAATAAAATCCACATCCCATGCTTCAAGCATCAAGGTGTAATCACGCTTATAGGGAAAACGTTTTCGTAATTTTTCCTCTTTTGGGTGAATTATAAACGCACCGTGCATGGCCGAACCCGCATGTAAGGGCGTCGACCAATGGCAATGATACCAACGCGTACCGGACGGTTTGGCTTGAAACCGATAAACAAACGTATCGCCCGGATGCACGGGATCTTGGGTCACCATCGGCACCCCATCCATGGTATAAGGCAAAATAATGCCATGCCAATGAATGGTGTGCATTTCTTCTGTGCGATTAGTGAAATTAACTTTAATCCAATCGCCTTCATTGACATGAAATTCTGGTCCTGGCACTTGACCATTAAACGCAAAAACCGGGGTGGTCACACCTGGAAGGATTTCATGTTCAATAATTGTAACATCAATATCAAACTCTTTATAGTCAACTTCATTATCCGCAGGTGAGCCGGGTGGCTCGATGATATTTCCCGGCTGCATTTTGTGTTGATGAAACATCATGGTGTTGTATTCACGCACTTGATCAGCCGCTGCAGGCATTGATGGTTGCTGTGACCCATGATGTTCATGACCATTGGCGGCGTGAGCGGTAGAACTTTGTATGGTATTCACTGCAATAACACCACCGCCCACCATGGCTGCTGAGCGTAAAAACTCGCGTCTTGCTTGGCTGGTCGAAGTACTGGTGCTGCTGGCCGCAGGTGATTCTGTTGATGGTTTTTTTTCAGCCATAAAACTTTCCTTTATTCAAAACTAAGAACAAAATACAAACTAAATCTGTTGGAATGTTTTAACGCGGGGGTTTTAATTCTACGCTAGGTATTAGAGAATTTGCTACGAGAGAATCGATTAAAAAGTTATTGTTGCTTGGAAAATATTGCACTTGTTCATGATCACTGAGCAAGCTGATACAATGTGCACATGAACCGCACTTTAGCTCACAATCATCCATTGTGGACATAGGTTGTGATGTATCTGACATATGTTGGTGAATATTTGGGTTCTGCTCGGACATGGCAGAAGATTGTACAGACATTAACGCAAAACTAATGCTGCTATTGAGCAAGGTTACAATAACGAAGCAGATTAGAATGGATTTTTTAGTCACCTGTAAACAAACCCCTAAAACACTATTGCTGGCATAGAGTAAACCTTGGACCTGCTACCAAGTCAAGTTTGATTCAACGAGTTCTATTTTTTAAGAATATTGGTCAACGCTGGCCCAGAATCATTTTTCTTGGTATTTTTATTGCCATTCATACAGGCATTGAGGCTGGTAATAAAGAGTAGCATAAACAATACAGTCACTATTTTGCTTTTCATTTTCTTCTCCTTGAAGATTGAATGATTATTTGCTTGTATCGAAACCTTGATGCTGTCACTTGAGGGATTTAATCCGGTAGCTAAGGCTTACATCACAAGATGCATTTCAGCGCATAGGCGAAATGGCGATTATTTTTTCGAGGATTGTGTTATGCCTTATTTGTGGTGAATTCACAAACAAGACCTGGTGTGAATTTTATGAATTTTATGAATTTTCTAAAATAGGATTATTGGCTCGCTGTTTATTGCCAATTTCGACATAAGTTTCTAAGCGCACAATGCGACGATCCAATTGGCGCACATCTTCGCTCAGGGCCTTGACTTCATCAGTGATACGCCCGACTTTGTCTGACAGAATCATGGAGCTGCGTAACATTTCTAATATTTTTTCACTAACAGCCATCGAGCTATTTCTCTAGTTGTGCCCGCGTAATTTCGAGTTCATGGGCCACGGCATCCACTTTTTCAATGGCTTCCTTGAATGACAAAATAGCCGCGTCCGCCATGGTTTCTAAGTCTAGCTGATCCGGATCATAAGCATCGATCGCTTGGCGAATAATTTCAGCCGCCGATACATTTTGTTGTCTAGCCAATGTTTTAATCTTTTGATGTTGTGCATCTCTTAACATCACGACAGTGCGTATATCTGCTTTATTAAGGTTTTTAATAGCAAGCGCCATAAATAGCCTCCGTGGATGTAATCTTAATTAAGTTTATAACATGTGCATAACATGAACAAGTTTTTCAAAACCAAGTGAACATTTTTTATTCAGCATAACCATTTTAATGCATCACTTTTAGTATGAAAACCACGGGTTTCGTAAGCGGCATTAAAACGTTTAAGAACACTGCTCACAACGTTAAACATGCTCATCATGGCCGGTTTGGCGAATACAATAGCGACTTTTTTGGTAGTTTTTGCTTTAGCTGCATGGCGAATAGCGTTAAAACTAATAGAAAAATCATGCGGGATTATGACGATTAAGGGATTTATGCCTTGAGTATATTCAGCACAAATCTCCGTCAAATGTTTTACTTCATCGATCTGCAACTCATGGTGTGGGTAAAAATGAATTTCTGTAATATTGTTTTCAATCAATGAAACAGAACCAATCTTTAAATCCAGCCGCTCCATTGGCTAACACCATCCATTGTGAATAAATGGAGCGATGTGAACACCGCTCCATGATCGATTACAAATTCGATTATTGTCTAACGCCTTCGACTTCAAGCGAGATTGCAATATCGTCACCTATTGCAGGTAAACCAAATTTCATGCCGAAATCTGAGCGTTTTATGCTAGTAGTCGCATCAAATCCACACACTTCTTTTTTGTTAAAAGGGTGTATGGCACAACGAATATGATGAACCATTAGACTCACGTTTTTAGTCACACCCATAATGGTTAAATCGCCATCAACTTGTGCTTTTGAATCGCCTTTAAATTTTACTTTAGTCGATTTAAATGTAATTTCAGGAAATTCATTCACATTAAAAAAGTCGGGTGAACGCAAATGCTCATCTCGTTTATGAAATCCTGTGTCGATGGACTTGGCTTCAATAACCACCGAGACTGAACCGGTACCTTTATCTAAATCCAATTCCATGGTGCCCTTGGTCGCACCAAAACGCCCATGCATGGTCGAATAGCCTAAATGACTAACTGTGAAATTAGGGTAAGTATGAGTGGGATCAAGATTATAAGTGGCAGCAAAAACCGGATTAAGGCTGACAATAAACAAACCACTTAAAACAAATAATACAAATCTACGCAACTTTCTTCTCCTTTCTAAAAAGAAAACCAAACTAATAAGGAACTGGACCTTCTGACTGCCAAGTTAATACAACACTTAAAATGGCAGGTAAACTTAACATGGCTATTTTCAAACTGAGTTTGGTTCCTAAACTATAGGATTCACTCAAACGTATCAGGCTCAACCAAGGAATCATGGCAATAAAAATCAAGCAATACCATGGCACTTTGGCGTAAACCACCATTGCAACGCTGAGCAAACACAAAACCAAACCGCTGGACACAGGCAATATATACGCCGAGTCTTGTTTATTTTTAACCAGCACCTGAACCATGACAAATGCAGTCGCGGCGGCGCCAATAGCAATAGCTGATTGACCAAGTAAAGCTGATGCACCTAGCAAGGCACTAAAACCGATGCTAAAACCCGACAGCAAAATTGCAGAGCTTGCACTGATTACTGGATGTTTCTGTAATGCCAGTAGGCCGAAAAAAAATACCAGGCTATAAATAATTAGTGCTGTAGAAAAAACAATCGCCTCAGCTAGTTCTTTGCGTTCGAGCACTGGCCAAACCATCCAGAAGATCGCTAACAAGACCAGCGCTGCAAGAAATAGTTTCAAAATTCGTTGATTAAACGCAACAATCTGAATAATCACAGCGAAAAAAGCTGCAAAAAAACTCAGAACAATAATTTTTCGTGTTGAGGTTAATGGGTCTAGTTGAAAGCCAATGGTTAAATCAATACTCAACCAAAACCCTGCAATCACTGCAAAACCTGACCAAGGGTGAAACCGGGAAAGTGCTAAACCAATAACAAAAGCGAGAATACCCGGAAGTATACCTGACTGTATCGCAGGATTCTGTAATAGTTCGTTCATCCCTGTACCTTGAGTTAAGTGGCTGATTTAATTATGTATGAAAAGCCTGTAGTGTCAATTCGATTATCTGATTTAATTAATTTAATAAACGAATAATTGGTCAAAACCTCGCGTCAAGCTATACTCCATGCTCTGTTTAACCAATGTGATTTAAACCCTATGCGTTTTTTAGTTTTCTTGTTCATTGTTAGTATCAGCCCTGCCTCGATGAGCCAGGATGCCACTCAACTGGATCTACTTGATGTATTGTCCCTAGCCAAACAATACGACCCCACTTTGCAAGCAGCTCAGTTTCAACACCAGGCTGGCCAACAAATAGAAACTCAGGGACGCGCCAAACTACTGCCACAAATTGATCTAAATGCCGATTACGGTTTAGACAAAGCTAGCTTGGATTATCCAGACGATGCTTCCCGTACAGATGTTGACAGTCAATCCAGTCGATACGGATTGTCATTGAGTCTGAAACAAGCGTTGTTTGATAGCGACGCTTGGTTGAGTTTCAGAGAAGCGCAATTGCAACAACAACAAGCAGCGCTTAATTTTCAGCAGCAACAGCAAACCTTTCTGTTAAAAATCGCGAGTGCTTATTTTGCATATTTACAAGCACAGGATAGTTTACGCGCCATTGTTGCCAAAAAAAATGCATTTGAGCAAGCTTTACAACGTGCGAATTTGTCGTTTAAAATTGGTTCTACCGCCATCACGGATAAACTAGAAGCACAATCTCGTTTTGAATTGGCGATTGCCGAAGAAATCGATGCACAAAATTTACGAGATATCAGTCAAAGCAATCTTTCCTTATTGATTAAGCAAAATGTTTCGCGGCTTGCCAAACTTGACGTGTCGCAAAATCTTGCTGTCATCAATGACAAAGAAATCGATTTTTGGCAACAACAGGTCGAAACCAATAATGTAGACATTCGATTAAGCCAACTAGAACTGAAAATCGCTCAACAAAAACATCAAGCCGCTTTTGGCAAAATGATCCCTCAAGTAGCGTTTACTGCTTCACAGGCGTTTCAAAATCAATTTTCCACGTTTGCCAATAGCCAAGTGAATAGCGGAAATTTACAATTTGGTGTGAGCATGAGCCTGCCCTTATTTTCGGGCGGCGAAAACATGGCCAATAAACGCCAACAGGCGGCATTGGTCAATTATGCAAAAAATATTTTACGTCAGGCACAACTGGATGCGTCATTAAAAACCCAAACTTTATGGTCAAGCGCAAAAACCGCGTTTCAACGGATCAATGCATACGAACGCGCTTTGGAAACAAGTATGAGCGTGTTACACGCCACACAAAAAGGTTTGGAAGTTGGCTTGCGCACGAATCTGGATTTACTCGATGCACAACAACAAGTATTTACGACACAAAATCAGCTCGCAACTAGCCGTTATCAGGCACTACTCACCCAATTGCAGTTAAAAGCTCACGCCGGTATTCTTGATGAGCGTGATTTAGTCGAATTAAATCGTTTTTTACAAAAGTCTTAATTTATATCTAACCCGTGCTTGCTATACTTAGAAGTAAGGACGGGATAATGATAAAAAACGGATTTTTATTTCCATATCAAGCCACAATTATCGGCCTAATGCTATTGCTGAGTAGCTCGACTGCTTGGGCGCAAGCGGATATTCAATATTTTTTCACTTATGTTGGCGCAGATCAGTTTGATACGGTTTATGACACACACATTCGTGAAGAAAATGGCGAAGAATATATTTACGCCGTCGGTTCAAGCATGCGCCACCATAGCAATGGCCAACCCACATTAGATGCATTTGTCGCAAAATACCATTTGCATAACCAGCAACTTATTTTCACAGAATTTTTTAGCGGTGCTGAGCATGAAAGTGCTCGACAATTGGTACTGGATGAAAGTGGATTTATTTATGTGGTGGGTGAAACGAATTCAACTGATTTTCCTATTACCAACGATGCACAAATTCATCAAGGGCAATGGGATGCCTTTATCCTTAAGCTTGATTCAGATACAGGTGATCGCGTGTACGCCACTTATTTTGGTGGCAGTGCAAATGATTTTGGGCATGCTATCGCAGTCGATCAACAACAGCGGATTTATATTAGTGGTGAAACCTATTCTACAGATCTGCCCACCTCAGATAATGCCTTTATAAAAAATTGCCTGGAGCAGAATATTTGCAGCACAAATGGTGAAAACCCTAGCAACGCATTTATTATGCAATTAGATACGCGTAATGCCGCCGCAAGGCCTGCTTATACCAGTTATTTTGGCGGTAGCGGTACCGATAAAAGCCACAGCATTGCCATTGACGTTTTTGATCATGTGCACATTGCTGGCGATACAAATTCAATCGACTTACCAAGTAAATCCGCTTATCAAACCCAACTCGCAGGTGGTTTTGATGGTTTTATTGCACGCTTTAATGTTATTGCTTCTAAAAATGATCAGTCCTTGCAAACTGCTGGCTATTTTGGTGGCCTCCACGATGACACCATAAACACAATAGGCCTTGATGAGCTGGGTAATTTATGGATTGCTGGTGAAACCGCTTCAGAAAATCTTCCCACCACCCGTCATGCATTCGACCGAAGTTGTGGCGATGATTTCACTCCTTGCCAGCTTAATGGTTCACAGCAACACAATGATGCGTATATTGCAAAATTTTCCCATGCTGCAGGCGGTGTCTTACTTTATTCCAGCTATTGGGGCGGCCGTTCCAACGATGCTATTTTGCATTTGAGCATTGCCAGCGATGCTCGCTTATTTGTAGTTGGAATGACCGAATCACCCAACTTGGCTATCACTGACAATGCATATGACCAGGCCTGTGGTGAAAACCAATTATGCGATAATAATAACGATGGGTTTATTGCATTTTTCAAAATAGAAAACCAAGTTCCAGCGCGATTACTCTACTCTAGCTATTTTGGTGGCCAAGATGCCGATCAGATTCATTCATTAAGCCACAATCAACATCATATCGTCGTGGGCGGCAGCACCTTTTCGGCTTTATTAGGCTCCTCGGGCGCGCCCGATAGCCAATGCGGTGAATTCGGTTCTTGTATTAATAATCAAGGTGATAGGCTAAGCGATGGGTTTATTGCGGCACTCGATTTCCCGCTGCCAGGTACTATAATTAAGGGTGGGGATAGCGTGAAAGTTTCAAAGAAAACGCGCGCTAGACCTGCAGCGTTCTCGCTGTATCTTTTTATTGTTTTTCTTGGTGGGTATTGGGGTTTTGTTCGTCTTAACCGCAGACTAAATGCTTGATCAAAAAGGCCTTGTTTTGGTTAAAGTAGAACAAAATAAGTAAAAAACTTGATGTTTTTGTGAAAAACGCTTAACCTGCAGCCGTATTTAGCTTTTATCATAAAAACTCGCCAGGGGAGCAAATCATGAGCGAATCCGAAACTAGTCAACACACCCCTGCTCTATCATCGGATGAATTAGAGAATCTTGGGCCAGGATGTTACGTGCAAGTCCAAGAAAGTGGTTATCAATTTTGGACAGAGATAACCAATATTGAAGGTGACGATTTCACCGCAGTAGTGCGTAACGAACTCATTGCCAATCCAGATTCTATTCCTGCTAGCATATTAGCCAAGAAGAATTTCTGTAAAAAACAGGTCACTGATTTAGGCTGTGACAATTATTGTTTTTGCTAAGCCTCAAATCATAAAACTGAAATCGTTCCAGACTCAATAACATGACCATCACCATCTTTTAGGATGATGGTGGTTGTTCCTGTTGTATTGCGATTTGGCGTAAACTGACCTGAATTTGCATTAATGCTACCCACAGCAGTATTACTCAAACTGAAGCTATACGGCGCTACACCACCATTTGCAATAAATTGAATACCACTGCCACGCGCAGACAAGGTTGCAGTATTGGGCAATACCAAAAGTTCATGCGTCGCTGGCGCACTACCGTCAGTTACAGTTATCAAACCACTACTGCCTTCAACGCCATCAACATCGGTTGCAACCACAGTAAAACCACCGATGCTGCGACTAGTGGCGAGTCCGGAATTATCGATACTGGCCACGGCAGATTCTTTAATTGACCAAGTATAGGGAGCACGACCACCGCTCGCAGAAAAATTTAGCGTCTCGCCAAGCAATAAACTAAAACTCGCTGGTGTAACATTAATTTCACGCACTTCAAACAAATTAGAACTCGCGCTAGCACCGCTTGCATCAAATAATTTTAAACTCGCAAAACCGACACCTTGCGCCGATAACATATTGGTGTTTGCATCGATAGCTAATACTGCCGTATTGTCACTCTCCCAAATATAAGGTGGTGTGCCACCGGAGACAGTCAATAAAATTGATTCACTCGGTTTGAGAATGGCACTACGTGGTGAAAATGTTAACAGTTGTGATTCAGTAATCAAGACAGGAGTTGATTGTCCACGCTGACCGGTTGCATCCATAATAAATACGCGCACCAAACCGGGACTCAGTCCAGTCAAAACGCCACTATTATCAATGCTCGCAACAGCGGAGTTGGTCACCCGCCATTGATAGGGTGGAGTACCACCAGTCGCGTCTAGAACAATGGTTTGGTTAATTTGTAATTCAGAAACGCTTAAAGTAACGCCGAGTGACTGCACCGCAATCGAATTAGTACTGATTGAATTGCCCAGCGCGTCACTCACACTAACAACGGTTGTACCGGCCTGATGTGCGCTTAATAATCCATTTTGATTAATGCTTGCAACGATGGGATCTGAGCTATTCCAAACATAGGGTGCTATACCACCACTCACACTAAATACCATGCCTTCATTTGGCGCCAACGTGGCATTTCGTGGTGCTAGATTAAGCGCGGCCGTCGGCATGATGTTGATAAACTGACTACGACCATTGATACCATTGGCATCAACAACTGTAACACTGACTTGCCCCGGCGAGTTTGCAGTAAGTACTCCACTTTGCGGATCAATATTGGCAACAAGTGGCGCGCTACTTTGCCAAGCATATGGAGCAACACCACCACTGGCACTAAAGTTGAGTTGTTGCCCAATGGTGATCGTAGCCGTTTGCGGCTGCACCATCACTTGCAAAATTCGTATGTCTCCTGAACGTGCTGTGTTGCCTAAACTGTCAGTGACAATGACTTGCACTACACCAGGAGCAAAAGGACTTAACACACCGCTGGCGGAATTAATTTGTGCCAAACTTGTATTGGAGAGCGTCCACGTGTAAGGCGCACGTCCACCAGCCACTTGAAATGCAAGACTGGAATCTACGCCAAGTGTAGCTGTTTGCGGTGACACACTTAAATTGCTTGCTAAGGTTTGTAGACTATTAAAAACATTCAAGCGTCCAGCGGTAGCAACAAATCCATTTAAATTAGCCTTAACATCGACATTGTCGAGTAAGGTGGCGCGTAATTGTGCCACGCTTAAATTCGGTGCCACTGATAAAATCAAACTTGCGGCACCTGCGACCATTGGTGATGCCATCGACGTACCACTCATTGGATTATAAACGCCATTAGGCAAGGTACTGAGAATTTGAAAACCAGGTGCTGCTAAATCAACCGACACCACACCGTAATTTGAAAAACTTGCCAATTGATCAAAGTCGTTACTTGCTGCAACCGAAATGATATTGGGTAAATTAAATGACGATGGATAATGCAATTGTCCTCCCGGAGCATTTGCATCCAATCCATCATTACCCGCCGCTGCGACAAATAAATGCCCCGCCTGATTGGCCGCTTGAATTGCATCAAATAGCGCCTGACTAAAAGGACCACCTCCCCAGGAGGAGTTTGAAATGCGCGCACCCATATTAACCGCATATTCAAGCGCGAGAATCGCATTTGCTGTGGAACCAATCCCCACATCGGAAATAAATTTCAATGGAATTATTTTAGCGCGCCAGTTAACACCCGTAACGCCGATTCCATTATTTCCTACGGCTGCGATAATGCCTGAAACATGAGTACCATGCATATGATCATCGAATGGATCATTATCGGAATTGGCGAAATCCCAACCGCGTATGTCGTCGACATAGCCGTTATTATCATCGTCGATACCGTTAATTGTTTCGTTAGGATTAGCCCAAATATTAGCGCGTAAATCTGGGTGATTATAATCCACTCCAGTATCCAGTACAGCAACTAATACTTCGTTGCCACTGCTAATATTCCAGGCTTCAAGCGCATCGACATCCGCATCACTGGTGCCATTGGTCTGTCCGATATTATTTAGTGCATATTGATCACTAAAGCGTGGGTCATTTGGTGTGAGATTAACCGAAATTAAATAATTCGGTTCCACATACTCAATATTGGCATTGTTTTGTAAGGTGGTAAGAATGGAAAGCTTGTCCTGACCCGGGGCAGCACTTACTAAGGAAAGACCACTGACTAGATTGAATTGTCGTTGCGAGCTTAAACCGAGTGTACTCAAGGTATGAACTTGGCTACTACGAATCGTATCAGCTTTGAATTTGACGAGAAAACCATCACTTGGGGCATTAATATCCGGAGGTAGCAATGCCGCTAACGCAGTTTGCGCAAATAAAAATAAACTTAAGATCCAGCACGAACCTGCCCTACGGACAAAAAGTGCCATGATTCCCTTCCCCGCTTGTTATGCCTATCCCCTGTGGCACACGCAAAAATTCAACGTCTACTGCTAGCCGTTCACGCGGAAAATTTCTGCTTCTGTGTGTTTATCTGGAAGTCGTCTATTAAACGTTTTTTTATTTAGAGAAATTCCCCACGTGTAGAAACAGTGTAGTATTTCACTCAGATAAATTCAAGCAGTGGATGAATAACGCTTATTGTTCTATCAGTATAAAAATGTATACACTGCCTGACACCCAAATGAGTGGCTTTTTAAATGACAAGCATAGAATCCCAGTGGAATCTTGACCCTAATCTGATTTATTTGAACCATGCAGCGGTTTCTCCCTGGCCTGCGTGCACTGTAAACGCTGTGCAACGCTTCGCCGAGGAAAACGCACGCGTTGGTTCTTTGCACTATCCACGTTGGCTAAAAACCGAAGCTGAATTAAGAGAAAAATGTTGTCGTTTAATCAATGCAAACCACACTGATGACATTGCTTTATTAAAGAATACCTCAGAAGGACTTTCAATTATTGCCTATGGTCTGGATTGGAATCATGGCGACAATATTGTTTCAAGCGATGAAGAATTTCCATCGAATCGAATTATCTGGGAATCGTTAAAAAACCGAGGCGTAGATTTTAAGCAAGTCAATTTGTTAAGTTCGGAGTCACCTGAACAAGCACTAATCAATGCAATTGATCAACATACGCGCCTATTATCGATTAGTTCGGTGCAATATGCGACTGGATTGAAAATTGATCTCAATACATTAGGAAAATACTGCCGAGAAAATAATATTATTTTTGTGGTGGATGCTATTCAGAGCATAGGTGCACACACAATTGATGTTCAAGCATGCATGGCAGATTTTGTTATTGCCGACGGTCATAAATGGATGATGGCAGCTGAAGGATTAGCGCTCTTTTATTGCTCACCTCAAGCCAAAGATCGTTTAAAATTAAACCAATTTGGTTGGCATATGGTCGAACAAATGGGTGATTTCGATAATAAAAATTGGCAAATCGCCAAAAGCGCACGTCGTTTTGAATGTGGCAGTCCCAATATGCTTGGTGTTCATGCATTAAATGCCAGTCTTGGACTCATCGAACAAGTAGGTATGGAAAAAATCGAATCAAAAATTAAACAAAACTCCGAGTTTTTATTTGAGGAAATTAATAATAACCATAAATTAAATCTAGTTACAAACACCGACGCAAACCGGTATGCTGGAATTGTCAGCTTTTTTCCACAAAAAATTGAATCAAAAGTCCTGTTTGAGCATCTAACTCAACAAGGTGTTTTTGCTGCTCTACGAGGTGGCAATATTCGCTTCTCACCGCATTACTACACACCCCGTGATAGATTAAAACAGGCTATCGAGTTAATTAAAAAATTTACTTAGATCCGGTTTAGGAATTGTATTAAAAAGATGACTCTAAACGTTATAATGTAAAGAAAAGGATTTTGTTTGCCGCTACAAACGCAGTATGCATGACGACAACAGGCGGAAACAATGAGAGTCACCCGATTACGCAAAGCCGTAGCGCTGTTCATGATAGATGTTGGCGCACGCAACCAGGGATTTTGGGAAACACCGGTGAACCGCTCAGAAAGGATTTGCAATGTATATATTCCCCAAAGTAAAACATCACTCTCTAACAAACGAGGTTTGAGTTAATGATTACCTTGGCCCTACTCATTTTATTGTCCGGGATACTCGCCTATCAAGGCATTAGCCTGTTTGGTTGGACCGCTGCCTATGGCGCTTTTTTATTGATTTATACCGTTTTCTTTAGTGAACATATTTATTCATTTTTTCTCGGTCTGATTTGGTTGTCCTACATTATTGGCGCTGCAGTGCTAAATATATCTTCTTTGCGCACGGTATTAATCACCGATCATTTATTACGTTTTTTCAAAAAAATTCTTCCAGCTATGTCTCAAACGGAAAAAGATGCCTTGGAAGCAGGCACGGTTTGGTGGGATGGCGATTTGTTCAGTGGTAACCCTGACTGGAATAAATTGCTCCACTACCCTGCCGCACGTTTATCCGATAAAGAACAAGCATTCATTGACGGCCCGGTGGAAGAACTATGTGCCATGATCAATGACTGGGAAATCAGTCAAGAACTAAACGACCTTCCCGAAGATGTTTGGAAATTCATAAAAGATAATAAATTTTTTGGCATGATCATTCCCGAAGAACAAGGCGGTTTGGGTTTTTCACACTTTGGGCATTCCTGTGTAGTGACAAAAGTTGCCAGCCGCAGTATTGCAGCTGCGGTTTCGATTATGGTACCAAACTCATTAGGTCCGGCTGAATTGTTGATGCGTTATGGTACACAAAAACAAAAAGACCAATATTTGGCTAATCTCGCGATTGGTAAAGAAGTGCCCTGCTTCGCCTTGACTAGTCCAGAAGCTGGCAGTGATGCGGGTGGTATTCCCGATCTAGGAATTATTTGCAAACAAGATTTCAAAGGCGAAAAAGATGTGCTCGGTATTCGGGTGACATGGAACAAACGATACATCACTTTAGGTCCGGTGGCGACAGTTTTAGGATTAGCCTTTCAAACCCGTGATCCTGATCATTTAGTGGGTAGCAAAGAGGATTTGGGTATTACCTGCGCACTAATCCCCACAAATCACGAAGGCGTTAATATCGGTCGACGTCACCATCCTTTAGGCATTGCATTTCAAAACGGTCCGAACTCTGGCGATGATGTATTCATTCCTATGGACTGGGTTATCGGTGGGCAAAAACAAATCGGTAATGGTTGGCGTATGTTAATGGAATGTCTTGCTGCCGGTCGTTCGATTTCATTGCCTGCACTGAGTGTTGGTGGAACTAAATATGTGAGCCGTGCCATTGGTGCTTATTCTCGCATACGTAAACAATTTAAATTACCAATTGGTTATTTTGAAGGTGTAGAAGAACCGCTTGCACGCATGGGCGGTTATGCTTACATGCTCGATGCCGCACGCAGTATGACAGCAAGTGCATTGGATCAAGGGGAAAGTCCTTCAGTACCTTCAGCGATTTTAAAATATAATCTAACCGAACGAATGCGCAAAGCGATCAACGATGCCATGGATGTGCAAGGGGGCTCAGCTATCTGTTTAGGTCCTCACAATATGATCGGAAAAATTTACCAAGCCATCCCTATAAGTATTACCGTGGAAGGTGCAAATATTTTAACGCGCAGTATGATTATTTTTGGACAAGGCGCTATTCGTTGCCATCCCTATGTGTTAGCGGAAATGCAAGCGGCTGCCGAAGAAGATTTTTCGAAAGCATCAAGAACATTTGATAATGCTATTCGTGGGCATATCGGTTTCACCTTACAAAATGCCGCACGAACAATTTATTTAGGCCTCACTGCGTCGCGTATGACTTTGGTGCCAATGGTTGGGCCAACCGAGCGCTACTATCAACATCTAACCCGCTTTAGCGCAGCATTTGCCTTTATCGCCGATGTAGCCATGTTAACTTATGGTGGTGCGCTAAAACGCAAAGAAAAAATTTCTGGACGTTTAGCAGACGTCTTAAGTCAATTGTATTTAGCCTCGGCCACACTTAAACGTTATGAAGAACAAGGTCGACCCAATGCGGATTTACCCTTAGTGCGATGGGCATGTGAACAATGTCTGTATGACATTCAAGAAGCGCTTTACGGCATTATGAGTAATTTTGCGAATCGTTGGTTAGGCATTGCGTTGCGCTTACTTGTCTTTCCTCTAGGTCGTGTGGTGAATCCGCCTAGTGACCGTTTAGGACGCAAAGTTGCACGCTTGTTACTGGCACCCTCTAGTGCCCGTGATCGTTTAACCCATGGAATTTACGTGCCCTCATCCCTAGATGAACCACTCGGTCGTTTGGAAGCGGCGCTAACAATGGTTGATGAAATGGACGTGATTGAAAAACGAATGTACCGAGAACGTAAAAAAGGCACACTTAAAGGTTTAGACTTGGATACTTTATCACTTGAAGCCAAAGAAAAAGGCATTATTAATGATTTGGAGTATCAGCGTTTCAAAGAATATAACGAATTACGCAAAGAAATTATCGCAGTCGATGATTTTGAAGCAAATCAATTTAAATTCAATGTGAAAAAGGAGAAGCCAAGTGGCGGCAAAGAAAACAAATCTGCCGGGTAGAACCGTCTATCTTATCGATGGTGCACGCACGCCCTTCTTAAAAGCGCGAGGCAGACCAGGCCCTTTTGTCGCGATTGACTTGGCGGTCAGCGCAGGTCGACCACTATTAGATCGTCAACCATTTGAACCATCTGATTTGGATGAGGTGATTGCAGGATGTGTCATGCCAGGACCCGACGAAGTTAATATAGCACGGGTAGCAGCTCTACGCATGGAATGTGGCGAAAAAGTTCCTGCATGGACTGTTCAACGCAATTGTGCTTCAGGGCTACAGTCACTGGATTGCGCAGCATTAAACATTGCCACTGGTCGTTCAGACTTGGTCATGGCTGGCGGTATTGAGAGCATGAGCCATGCACCAATTTTATATAATTTACACATGGTTAATTGGCTCGCAGATTTACAACGCGCCAAAACACCTTTTGCAAAGCTATCCATGATCGCTAAATTGCGCGGTAAACATTTAAAACCTGTCATTGGTTTAATTCGTGGTTTAACCGATCCAGTGGTTGGTTTGAATATGGGACAAACCGCAGAAAATCTTGCTCATCGTTTTAATATTTCTCGTTCCGACATGGATGCTTTTTCAGTTGAGAGCCATCGTCGCTTAGCCAGTGCTCAAGATAATGGTCATTTGGATGAAATTGTTACGATTTATGATAGTAAAGGCAAAGTCTATAATGCTGATGACGGTGTACGTCGTGATTCAGATATGACGGGATTATCCAAACTCAAACCTGTTTTTGACCGGAAATTTGGCAAAGTAACGGCTGGTAATGCTGCACAGATTACCGATGGAGCGGCATGGTTAATCCTCGCCAGTGAAGACGCAGTTAAAAAATACAACTTAAAACCAGTAGCCAAAATCATTGATGCAGAATGGGCAGGCCTTGACCCTGCACACATGGGCCTTGGCCCTGCACATTCCATGGCACCAATAATGGATCGTCAAGACTTAAAAATTGAAGACATTGATTATTGGGAAATCAATGAAGCTTTCGCTACCCAGGTTATGGCCTGTGTTGAAGCCTGGAAAGATGATGCTTATTGTAAAAATGAAATTGGTATTAGTGGTGCACTAGGCGAGATACCACGCGATAAACTAAATGTCGACGGTGGAGGTATTAGCATAGGTCATCCTGTTGGTGCCAGTGGCGCACGAATTGTTCTACATTTATTAAGAACACTAGAACGAACCAACACAACTCGTGGTATGGCCAGCTTATGTATCGGTGGTGGTCAAGGTGGCGCAATGTTAATAGAAAGGGTTTAGGGGTAACAACATGTCACATACATCGTCGTACAAACATTGGAAACCGGAAGCGGATGAAGATGGCGTTTTATGGCTGCACTTGGACCAACAAAATGCTAGTGCAAATGTGCTTTGTGTTGAAGTCTTGGAAGAACTGGAAACCATTCTGGATGAAATCGCATCGGCTACACCGCCTTTGGGTGTCGTGTTCGTATCAGATAAAAAATCTGGTTTTATCGCGGGCGCGGATATCAAAGAATTTACGCAAATCAAAGATATGGAAGAAGCCGTCAAGCACATTACACGCGGCCAATCAATACTGAATAAAATTGAAGCCTTACGTTGTCCAACGGTCGCTTTGATCCATGGTTTTTGCATGGGTGGTGGCATGGAGTTGGCTTTAGCCTGCCGTTATCGCATTGTTGATGATGGCCCAAAAACTACGTTATCACTTCCCGAAATCCAATTAGGCATTCACCCTGGTTTTGGCGGTTCTGTTCGTCTGCCACGTTTGATTGGTGCACCTGCCGCTATGGATTTAATGCTAACCGGCAAACCCGTTAACGCTCGCAAAGCAAAAAAACTGGGAATGGTTGACTATGCCGTGCCTACTCGGCAAATGTTATCGGCCGCTCGTACGGTTGTTATTGAAAAACCCAAACCGCGCAAACTTTCACGTTTACAAAAATTGACGAACAATGTTTTTATCCGTCCTCAACTTGCTAAAATGATGCGCAAGCAAGTTGCGAAAAAAGCCCGCAAAGAACATTATCCAGCTCCTTATGCTTTAATCAATTTGTGGCAAAAACATTTTGATAATCCAAAAACCATGATGGCGGAAGAAGCCAAG
>Ga0224506_10000504_pt1 | contig 32770 bp, 36 predicted proteins | sample SF_Jan12_sed_USG_2_FD_169108 | JGI IMG/M metagenome (GOLD analysis project Ga0224506, IMG submission 169108) | Sediment microbial communities from San Francisco Bay, California, United States - SF_Jan12_sed_USGS_8_1 | ecosystem: Environmental > Aquatic > Marine > Sediment | place: USA... | reverse complement strand
GCCCGCTTAACTGAATGGGATTATGTGGTGATTGGTGCCGGTATTACCGGAATCCAGACTTTTCGTATTTTATCGTCTGAAGGCTTCAGGGTCTTACTGATCGACTCGGCCGATTTTACCTCCGCCACCAGCTCCAATTCCGGCATGCTGATCTGGGGCGGCATTCTGTATTTAAAAAGCCTGGATTTTATCTCGGTGTTTAAGTTTTCAAAATCGAGAGACCACCTTATCAAAACTGATCCCGGAAATGTTAAGGTGCTTGGCGTTACATACCTTTCAGACAGAAAAAAAATTCGCACACGGCTTGTGCTGTTGTTTTACTGGCTGTTTTCACTGTTCAGGCGCAGGCGTCCTTATAATATATCCTGTGCGGCTGAGCAGGGTTTATATAAAAAAGAATATACAAGCGTTAATGTTTTTGAAGAAGCGCTTATACACTCATCCGATTCGCGATATGCCATTGACATGCTGATGTCGAGTTTAAATAGTTGCGAGCAAAGCCGGGCTTTTAATTATCTGTCTCTGGTCAAGGGCGAATATACCGGCTCGGGCTGGGTATTGTCACTTGAAAATAAAATCCAGAATGAAAGTTTTAAGATCATGACAAAAAACCTGATTAACTGTACCGGTGTTTATGTTGACGAGGTCAATCAGTATCTGGGTATCAATGCATCGCCTTATCGTCATCTCTGGAGCAAGGGCATGTATTTTAATCTGCAGAGAAAGAACAATCATGACAATATGATTGTATTTGATGATCCGGTTAACGAAGATGTTTTGACGTATTGCCCGTTCGGTGATGTCAGTCTTTTCGGGCCTACAGAAGACAATGTGGATAATGACCGTTCAGCCGGTTTTAAGCTGACGGCAGAAGATATCAGAAAATTAAAACAAAAATATGAAAACTATACCGGTGAAAAGCTTCACAGAAAGCATCTGATATCTTACCGGGTAGGCGTCAGGCCGCTTTGTGTACCAAACGGTTTTTCAGACGCCGGTTATACGCTGGGCATATCGAGAAATTCAAAAACCTACCACCTGGCTGAGAAGAACTTTTCTGCAGTTTATGGTGGCAAGTTTACTGGCTCCTACGAGCTGGCTGTTAAAACAGTGAAAGATTTTGGCATCACGGCTAAGCCAGATGAAGAAAATATTTTTCCCTACTGGAAAAATTTCGAATCCCGGGTTAATTATATACGTCCGGAAATGGCACTGTTAGCAGAGCAATGCTGGACATTAAAAGATTATCTGAGACACAGAACCTTTATCCATCAGTCGGTTGCTAACGGAGGCTTTGGTTTAAATTTTGAATTCAGGCAACAAATCGAGACTATATCAGGCTGCTTTCTTGATCAGCTGGCATCAACAGATGTCTCAGCTAAAGCCTATTTTGAAGAACAGCGTGCCATCAATGACTTGTTCAGGGCAGAACTGGATGGCGATTAAAACACCAGCCATATTAGGTGGCAGTCCGTCGGTCACGGCTGATCATGCTGTTAACTGTCAGTGGCCAGTGCTGGACGAGCAGGATTTTCTCCAGGTCAGGAAGGTGATGCTGGATGGCGACATTAGTACTCACCCGATTCGCTACGAACTTGAAGACGCCTATGCCCAGCTGTTTAATCAAAAATACGCGCTGTCGCATAATAATGGCACTTCTGCCTTGTTTGCTTCTTTTTTTGCACTGGGTCTTGGTGCCGGTGATGAAGTGCTGGTTACCTCGGCCACCTGGTGGTCTTCGGTTTTGCCTATGTTATGGCTAGGAGCGGTGCCGGTTTTTTGTGAGTGTGAAACAGAAAACCTTGGCATAAGTGTTGCCGATATGAAAAACAAACTGACAAACAATACAAAAGCGATTGTTGTCGTTCACCTGTGGGGTATGCCCAGTAAAATGCATGAGATCAGGCAGTTTGCAAACCAGCATAATTTAAACATCATTGAAGACGCCAGTCATGCGCACGGGGCTTCGATTGATGGCAGGCTTTGTGGCTCCTTTGGTGATGTCTCAGTGTTTAGTTTGCAAGGTGACAAACTTTCTCCGGCCGGGGAAGGTGGCATGTTGTTAACCGATGATTATGGTATTTACGAAAAAGCATTATGTTTTGGTGATGTCAGCAGAATCTATTCGCTTGATACACCGGCACAACGATTTGCTGCAACCAGCTTTGGTATTAAAACAAGAATGGCACCGTTATCGGCGGCAGTTGGCTTGTCGCAATTAAAAAAACTTGAGCAGCATAACCAATGCCGCAATGACAATATTGAGTACATTTCAAAATCACTTGAGACAATGGGCTTTGACACTTACCTTGGTAGTGAACGCTATCACAGAACCTATTTTGAATTTTTAATCAAATGGAAACCGGAATGTGGGCTGCAACAGCAGACGCTGATAAGGGCTCTGAATGCGGAAGGCGCAGCAATCACTGCGCCACGTTATCCTATGCTTCACCAGCAGCCATTTTTCGTTGAAGGCGAGTGGAATAAGCTGGCCCGGATCGAAAATGGTCTCAATCGATATCCCTATAGCCAGGTGTCTCTGCCGGTAACAGAAGCCGAAAGCCGGCTGATGATCAGGCTGCCGCATTTTTCCACCGCAACGCAAGATTTTCTCGATCAATACCTTGATGCCTTTGATAAAGTACTGCTCAATGCAAAAGCTATCGCTGCAAAATTTAAATAATGCTGTCTCTACTCAATATGATTTTTCACCTGCTGCATATTGTGTTGATTATGTCTTCATTGCTGCTTTGTTTTTTTGAAAGTCTGTTAGCCGTGCATTTGTGGATACAGGCATCAATATTGACGTCATGGCTTGTTATCGGGCCGTTAATACATAAACCGGGCATGTGCCTGCTCACCGAAATTCAGAAAAAAATCAATCACTATTACGATGTTGATTTTCCTGATTCATATATGCTTTATCTGTATAACAAACTGGGTGTTAATATCAACAATACACAAACGGTGGACCGGCTTACCTTTACAGTCTTTGCTGTCTGCAGTTTGATCTCGGTAATCCGCATTAATCTAAATTAAAGCGTGACGGCCTGCTCTTGATGCGCGGCGGTAATTTCAGCCGCAGAGAGCGGGCGTGTGTTATCGGCCAGGGCAAAACCGTTGGCAATAAAGGGCGAAAGATTTTCCATCAGTGTAAGCTGTTCGTCCGAGTAGGCATCGTGTTCTGCCGCGACACAGACCAGCAGTCCCTGCCAGCCCTGATCTGCTTTTAGCGGCACCATCAACACTGAGTTGAGCAAGCCCATCTTTATTATTTCGCGCATCAGGCCTGTTTTTGGCAGCTGGCTTGCGACCTCGGCCAGGTTGTCATATTTCACCGCAGATGAGGCGGCGCAGATACTGATCAGCTGCTGGTCGCTGGCTGTTACCTTGATCAGTGTTTGCTGCATGCTATTGCTGGCGCTTCTTTCTGAACGCATACTCATCAGCCTGAGGCTATTGTCTTCCGGCTTGAGCTGCCACAGGCCGAGCCACTCTATTGGCAAATAACCGCTGGCCTGTTTATAGAGTGAGTCAATTTTGGTTTCGATATTATGCTGCTGATGCATTTTGCTAAGCATGGTGACGACAAACCGGGTGCGTGCTGACAATGTATTGAAGGCAACAGCCAGAGCGCTGAGTTCATCATTGCCTCGCGTTGGCAAGCTGTAACCAAAGTCACCCTGAGCGACACGCTGGCAGCCTTTTACGGTCAACGTTATCCGCCGTATTACACTCAGGTAAAACCAGACGATACCGATAACAAGCAATGTGCCGGCAGAGATGAAGGCATTGTTGGTTAATTGTTTATTTGCTGCCAGCTGTTTCTGTATCACATTTTCAATTGTGACGATTAACATGCCAGTGATTGAGTTGATCAGCGCCTGGTTTTCCTGCACATAATCGGCACCCCATTCAAGACGCGGTTCTTTCAAGTCATCACCCAGCTGTTTGAGGAAGCCCTGTTTGAATTGTTGCCAGTTTGAATTCAGGTTATGAATGCTGGTTAATAGTGTTTTGTCTCTGGCGTGAAAACTATCCCGCGGCAGTGCAGTGGCCACTGTTGTGATATGCATTATCTGCTGTTCAAAGGCCTCCAGGTCCTGCATAAAATCGGGGTAGAAAATCTTAAGATCGCGGAAATAGGCCGGAAATTCACGAGGTGCCAGCCTTGCGTAGGTGGAGGCGCGGCGTTTTATTGCCTGTCCCTGTACCTCCAGCTGGCTGACATGGCTAAGCAATGTCTGGTTTGCATGGTTTTCATGCGCCAGCATATTGATGACAACAATAACGCTTACGGCGCCGACTAATAATCCGCCCAGCCCGGCAAATACCTTGATCTGCAGCCAGTTGTTAGTATTGTTTTTCATTTATGTTCCTGCGTTATTTGTCTGCTTGCTGAGAGGCAGCTGAATAGGGTTACGCTCTGATCTGTGCAGCGGCGATATATAAGAGTTGTTAACAGCGCAAGAGTTCCAAATTTATTTATAAACACAGTCATATATTAAGAGTAATGAATGCGCACTGGTAAACAGGTTTGTTGCCCTGCTGCCATATGCAGAAAAATGACATGTGTCAATCCGGGGCTGGCAGCCTGCTATCATTTGTATGAATATAAAAAGACTGCTATAAACAATCAGTGCTATCAATGTTTATAAAATAAACATTGATTTAGCATAAGTTCTTAAAAAACAGACCTGATATATTCATACTCGGGTTGATGTATTGATAGGCTGCTTGATTGATGTATAGCGGGATAATTACAAGAATTTCTTTATCTGTTTGCCTGGCGACCGCAGTGATTTTACTGCTGATGATATCTGTAGTACTGGTGGGTTACGAGGGGGATTATCGTGATTTTATCCAGTCTCAGGCCATCACCCGGAAAAACATGCAATTTGCTGTCATCATCGTCAGTCTGCTGCTTATTTTTGTGACCGCATTCATCAGCTGGCTGGTTGCCTTATACGGCAGTTTCAAAATTGCGGGTCCTTTATATCGATTTACTCAAAACCTTGCCCATTGTCATCAGACTGACAGGATGCTGAATATACGTTCAGATGACTGTTTACAGGATCTGTCTGAAAAAATTATTAATGCTGCCAAAGAGCTTGAGCAGCATAAGCTGGCATTGTCAGCTCAGCTTGAAAAAATCACTGACCACTTAAAGCGGCCTGCTGCTGAACAGCATAAACAGGAACTGGCTGAGCTGCTGCAACAGTTAAAGCAGCTTGAAGCCAGAGTTAAGCTCAATGAGTAATTATAAACATTTTATCATGCTGCTCTTGTTTTTTGCGACGCCTGCAGTTTTTATGAAAATTGTTTTTAGTGACATTAATACGCAGGATTTTCATCCCCGCGAGAGCAGTTGTCAGCAGTGCCACCTGGCACAGGGGCAGATTACAGCAGCCAATGCCAGCCAGCTTCTGGCTACTCAGGAAAAGCTGTGTTCAGGCTGCCATGAAAAATCCTTGAAAGTCAGTCATCCCAGTGGATTGATACCTGGCCAAAAATTGCCTGACAAGTTCCCGCTCGACTGGAAAAATGAAATGACCTGCAGCACCTGTCATAACGTGCACACAAATGGTAAAGACTCTATCCGCGGCGGTATCAGCGGTAAACAGCTTTGTCTTAGCTGTCATCAGATGTCGTTTTTTACTAACATGGCGGACAGTGGTACCTCGATTCAGCAGACGGTGCATAAAGGCCGGATTAGCAATGATTTTTCAAGTGCCGACAGTTACTCTATGGAGTGCATGGCTTGTCATGGCAATGAAGGTGATACCGTTAATGTATCGATTAACAGCAAAGGCATTGTCAAACATTCCAGTGGCGCTGTAAATCATCCGGTAGGCATGCGATATGTCGACTCTTATGGTAAAGGCAGTTATGTTGCAATTGAGAAACTGTCTGATAAAGTGATTTTGCCGGACGGTAAAGTCAGCTGCGTTTCTTGTCACAAGGGTTACAGCAAAAAACACGGTGAAATGATCAGTGTTAAATCAAAAACGGCTTTATGCCTTGAATGCCATGACATGTAAAACAAGTGAATATGACGACAATGAATAATTTACCAACTAATAAAGTCAAGCGCCATAACCATTATATAAATACCGGTTTACAGAACCGCCTTATTGTCAGCCTGATTTTAATCGAACTGGTGTTGATTGCAATATCGGTGCTGTTTGTTTACAGGGATATGCATCAAATTATTGAGGCGAGCATGTTCCGCTCACACATTCAGAATAGCTTAACAATCGAGTATTTCGCCGGCCGTGTGATGCAGGTTATGTTTGTACTGCTGCTGATTAATATCGTGATAGCATCGTTTGTTGTCTGGCGCTGGCGCGAATATGTAAACGCTATTCTTTCTCCGCTTGAAAAAATAGTAAGCTCAGTTCATGCACTGGATTTTACAAAAAAAGAAGAAATAACCGCGCATCACCAGGCAGTTGTTATCGCCGGTCAGTGGCTGCAGGCTGAAAACAGCCGCTTTTCGGAAATCAGGCGCTGTATTGCGTCCCTCAACAGTGATGATAGCGCGGCGCTGTCAGATGAAATAAACCGATGCAGGCAGTTAATTGAAAAGACTTAATTTTATTGCTGAGATTGCCGCAGCGCTATGCTAATCAGTGATGCTGAGCGGCTGCGGATTTGCAGTGGCATGAGTAGCGGTGGAAAAAAATAAAGGGCATGTTTTCTCTGTTTTGAGAGACAGGTAAGCGCCACCATAGCGGCTTAATCTGATGCCCTTTTAATAACCAACATCAATGGAGTTCGTTTTCTATTATCTCTTTTATTACTGTGCGGCAAGTTGTGACTTTGCATTGCTCGGTATACTGGCAGGATAGCTGCAGGTTCTGTACGGTGTCATTGTCAATATTCATAAAAGAGACCAGTGCTATTTCTTGCCGCTGTCTGAGCGAGCTGGTGCCTTGTAATAACTCATTGGTATTACAGCCTTCGATAAATCGTTTTCGTGCATAGTGCGCGATGTTGTCAAAATCATAGTTACCCAGGCAAAAAGGGTTGTGATGCGCCATAGTGTAAATACCTTGTATTCTTATTGTTATAATTGGATTTTCTGAGAGGCTAGAATAAAACATTTTTTTCCAGCAGAAGTTGATATCTATCAATTTAAAGATCCTTAGAGATTTGATGAAGCAATAGACGCCGGCCAGGCCTGTGTGGCTGTCTCATATCGGCGAAATTCATCCTCATGTGCCGCCGCAGCGCCAGGCTTCTTTATATTACGAAAGTTTACGGCCTTTGCTTGCGCTGCTTGTCCTATTTTTCTCACGCTATGATATTATTGATGGCATCATTAACTGGATCTTATGTGCTGCTGTTATGGCAAAGTATTCTAAAAACAAACCGGTAGCTGAAAAAACTCAAGAGCAGGCTCTCAAGATTGCGCGCGCAACTCAAAAGCCGGGTCAGACTAAAGAGCAAACAAAGTTAATTTCTCAGGGTATTCAGAAAGGCATTGAACAATATAAAAAACTGTATAAAGCCAAATCCAGAGAACTCGACAAAAAACTGAACAAAGCCACAGCAAATAAACCGCTGCCTGTGCAGCCTGCTGAGGCAGATCCAGGACCGGCTCACCTCAAATGCAGCAGACTGCCCTGGATTTTACTGATAAGCTCATGGCTTGTTTTCGCATTGTATTTATACCGGCAATGGTAATGATGAAACAGGCTTCGGCTGTGTACTTTGCTAAAGTAACGGCTGGAGAAATGAATCTGAGAGAGTTTGCATAATATGTATTTTATTAACGGTGTTTTCCACGTGCTTCATATTGTTATTATTTTGTCATCACTATTTTTGTATTTGATAGACGATCTCATTGCGGTGCATTTAATGCTGCAGGCAACCATTTTAACTTCATGGCTTATTATCGGCCCAATGATTAAAAAGCCGGGTGTCTGTTTACTAACGGAGTTACAAAAAAAACTGGGCCTTGGTGGCAGCAGTGGCTTCACGGATTCTTATATGGTCTTTCTTTCAAAAAAGCTGGGTTATAAAGGCAATGATGCCAAAAAAATTGAGCTGATTACATTTTCTGTGTTTTCAGTTTGTACAGCACTGTCTCTTTTCCGATACTTGTATTAACGACATGCCCGCTGACGGGCTGTGTCAGACATCGCTTGTAACGGCATATTATGCTGAATTAAATGACGTGCCCGGTCTGCCCTTTGTTACAGCCAATATTCAGATTAAGACTACAAAACACTGCATCATCTCTGATACAATTATCATTCAGCTGTACCGGGATAAAAATTCCTCAAATGCCTATACGGGAAAGTGATATCGGCTTTCTTTAAATAGCATCAGCTAATGCCTGATAAAAGGATTTTTGTCAGCTAAATTTCAGCTAATGGCCAGCGATTACAATACACACATCAGTAAATAAGGAGATTTACAATGCGTCTATTTAGCCATGTCTTAAGCATTTTATTTTTAAGTACCTGTCTGATGTTTTTTATCGGTTGTTCGGGCAACTCCTCATCCAAAGCCGAGCAAGAACTGCAGGCACCTGTTAAATCCAGCCAACCTGGATTCGATGATTCAGCGGTTGATAGCTTAAACCGCCTCGGTTCTGTAACACAGCAACGCTTATTAGAAAAATATAAACATTTACATGATTATTTTGTATTAATGGAGCAGCAGGATGCTGATCTCAAACTAAAGCATGCACTGCAAAAGCTCAAAGAACGCCCATATATTGTCAATGAGGTATCCCAGCTCTATAAATACCTGAGCCGGCAAGCCGAGAAAGATCAGCAGGATTTTTATGGTGAATCACGCTGGCGTGCGGTTTATTTGCTGGCTGAGCTGAGAAATAAACGGGCGAACAAGCTGTTGTTCGAGATTGCCAGCTCGGATATGCCGCCGCCATCTGAGGTCAGTGAGCCCAGCTTCAAGGCCGAGTTTCGTATCCGTGCACGAGCGATCACAGGTCTGGAAAAATTAAAAGACGTGGAAAGCCTGGAAACATTGTACCGCAAGAAGAATTTACTCAGCGGCGTGGCAGCAGCCAGTTTGTTTGAGTTAGGTAGTGCCCCGAAGGGGGTGACGAAATTAAATGAAGTACAGGTCATGGGGCTAGGTGATGCCACGGATTTTAACAAAGTGACATCAAAAATTGATAAAGATCGTTTATATATTCCCGCTGTTTCCGGCTTAAAAGAAACAAGCCGGCAGCTGGTTCCCGTCACAGGAAGTAATAAATAAGGGATTAAGATGATGAAAAAATTAATTACGCTACTGCTAGCTGCGCTGTTTATTTTTCAACTCTCCTTTAAACTGCAGGCTGCAACGTGTACAGCGGTGATGACCACCGAAGCCAGAATCGGAAGCTGGTGTAACAGTCACTGGGTCAATTATTTCTGGCATGCTTATGACTTTGATGAAGCTGACTGGGATAATGGTTTTGGTTACAGCAATGCGTGTGATACCAGTCGTCCACTGGGCAGAAGCATGAATGCGATTTACGTCGTCAACTATGCTGATGGCCCGGCAAGTAAATCGACTGATGATTTCACAGGCAGCATTCTGCACTGGGGTGGCAACTATACGCTGCGTGAAATTGATGAATTAGACGCCCGTTGTGGAGTAGGCACAAAACGTGCCTATACACAGTGGGGCTGGCAGGATAATTATACCCGGCTTTATTTACCGTTTTTCTATACGGAAAATGTGATTGAGCGTGCCGCTACGTTAGTACATGAAGCCAGGCATGCGGACTGGTGTGGTCATAACGGTAACGATGGTACAAATAATTGTGCTGCCGCTTCAGATTCATGTGATGAAAGTTTTGATAACGGTTGCAGCGGTATAGGCTCTCCGGGAGGGCGAGGTGCCAGCGGTTTTCAGGCGCTGTGGTTATGGTGGTTTACTGTCGGTTCAGACAGTATTACCGGAACCTTGAGCAGAAAGGCATTTGCCCGTGACGAAGCAAACAGGATCTTTAGCACGATGTTTGATGTCAATCCCTGCATTAATATTACATCATCGGGAGCGGTTATCAGTACCTGTTAAGGTTTAGTCAGTGACCGCTTGCTGTAAATGTAATGCATAGCCTGAGACAGTTTGCACTGTTGAAACGTTGCTTGCCGCCTGCAGCTGTACACTGACAGCGGTGTTTGTTTTTCTCAGTCCTGGTTGAGGCGTGCATCGCTGCTAATGGTGGTCGGGTATTTCATCACCACCCAGTAGGTTGAGACAATGAAAGAGGTGATGGTGGCTATCTGAAGTATCATCGCCGCATCTTTTGTCAATAAGCCCATCGATAACGCGGAAAAAGCCACTAACAAAGAAAATTCGCTCGATTGTGACAGACGCACGGCGAGTTCACGGGAAAGTTCCGCTGATTCGCCAGACCATTTGAATGCATGGCGGAAGATAAAGGCTTTCATCGGTACGATGAATATGCCAAAAGCGATAGCTGATAATAGAAGCTGCATTTCAATATTTAAATCAAGCTCAGCACCGACGGCAAAGAAAAATATGATAAGAAAAAACTCACGCAAGGGTTTTAAATGCTCGGCGATAACCAGTGCTGCCCGGCAGGAAGCGATTGATAAGCCCGCAACAAAGGCGCCCAGCTCATAGGAAAGACCGAGCAAATAAGCGCCTTCTGCCCATAATAAACACCATGCCAGGGTTGCCAGAAAGGTGTATTCCTGAACCACATCAAATTTAATTAAAAGTGGTGTCATGATATGTTTAACACCGATGAAAGCTAGCAGCCACAAAACAATGAACTTGAGTATAAGGATGACAAAGATGATAAAAGTACTGTCACCCTGATCACCTGTTATAAAAAGGATGACAAGAATCGCTAGAATATCCTGAATTAATAAAATACCCGTCATCACTTCACCTTTGCGTTTGTGGTGTAGCGTGGTGGTCGGTATCAGCTTTAAAGCGATGACGGTGCTCGAGAACATCATCGCCGCAGCAAAGATGAGGGCATTATCGAGCTCAAACTGCATTAGTACTGCAAAAACAATGCCGCTCAAAGCGAAGACAGTGGAAGTTGCCAGTGTCAGTGCTGAAGTGGTTTTGAATAATCGCAGTATCCTGCCCGGCTGAAGATTGAGGCCGATAAGAAAAAGCAGAAGAATAATGCCGAAGTGTGAAATTTGTTCGATCTGGTCGGTCTGTTTTATCAGATTAAATCCGCTGGGACCAATCAACATGCCAGCAGCGATATAAGCGATGATAATCGGCTGCCTGGCGTATAAAAACAGTGTGCCGAGTATGGCGGCACTGATGATGATAGTACTTAGCTGAAAAATAATACTATTAAGAATCATTCGATACCTATATGTCCTTATTCAAGTAGTAGCCGTCAATTTATCACAGATTGAGTGATAAAGCCTGATTGGGCGTCTTTTTTATCTTTAGCATTTAGTGCAATTGCAAACAGGGCTAAAGCCTGCGGCTAGGACACTTGAGTCATGGTAAGTAAGAAATATTTTCTAATACAGGGCGTGCGAAAATATAATCATCAGCGTATTAGTTTTTTTAAACAGAATATATCGCCACTGACGCTGGCCGCAACAGTAAGCATCTCGAATGCAGCCGGCGGTAGCTTATACATCGGCCATACCAGGCCGCCATTGCTGGTGATAGGCGAGTGCTGACTGAACGGCTGCGGCCTCAGCAAACCAGAAGTATGGGTGTGGCCCATGGCATGATAATCACTTAACCGGCGCAGCGCAGCCGCAATCTTAAAACACAGGCTGTGGTGACGAGCCAGATTTGCTCGGCATTGTTTGTATTGATACTGACTGACATACACAACAACGCTCTTCCAGCATCTTTTGTTCGCCTTATCTCACGGCCATGAGCGATTCTACTCGACCTTAATGCGTCTGCGATATGAGCTTTTTTGTTTTGGAATAACCAGTTCCAGAACACCATTATTAAAAGATGTTTTGATATTCTCATCATCGATTTCGCCAGGAAGATTAAAGCTGCGATAAATTTCACTGCTTCTAATTTCCTGTTTTAAATAATCGCCATATTCCTCTTTGTTTTCACTGTGGCTCCTGCCTTTGATCAACAGTCGGTTATTGGTGATAGATATATCAATATCATTTTTATCAATACCCGGCAGTTCCGCTTTGATAAATATTTCCTTTTCCCTGTCAATAACATCCATTTTAGGAAAATGAGAAAATGTCATGGGTACAGCAAGCTCATCTTTTTCTTCACGGCTTGCCGGGCTATGCCATAAATGGCTGAACATGTTTTCTAACTTATGCTCAAGATTTCTGAAGGCAGAGAGATAATTGTGCTGCTCGTTATTGGAACTTTTAGAAAGGTCTTTTTTTGTATGCATGATAAACACTCCATTTTGCATGATACTGTTTATATTTGACCATACCGTTAGTGTCTATGCTTGATTATTGTCAACTGTTTAAATGATAGCTTATTGAATTTTTTTTTATTCACTTAACAGAATTTATTGTGAATCAGCCTTGTCGTAAACAGTGCATTAAATATGTGGGTGATGTTACAGAATAAAATGCTGATTATTAACTGACTATCGCATCGTTGATATAAAGTCAGCCAGTATTTCAATTTCGCTGTCGGTTAAGTGCTCAGTCATCATTCGCATCGCATCATCCGGATCGTTATGGCGCTGATGGCTGCGAAAGTCTTTCAGGGTTTTTATCAGGTAGTTGGCATGTTGAGCCGCAATAATCGGCGCCGCAGTCATTGCATCGCCTGAACCATCGATGCCATGGCAGCTTGAGCAGGAAAGGTTTGTTTCTGCACTGATGATTTTGAAATATAACTGTTTGCCGGCTGCGTTGCTCAGCCTGTTAGCTTGAGCTCGCTTTCTGCTCTGACCAGAAAAGTAAGCGGCAATGTCGTTAATGTCGGCCGCATTTAATGCTTTCACCATCGAGCTCATGTGCTCTTCCTGGCGCCGCGCTGTTTTAAAATCGGTTAGTTGTTTTATCAGGTAGCTTTTCTTTTGCCCTGCGAGTATCGGGTGAAACGAGTTGTCACTGATGCCCGTGCTGCCATGGCAACCAAAACAAAGCGCTGTTTTTGAATTAAACGCAGCCAGGGGTGCCGCCAGTGCATTATGAGTGACTAACAACAGGGCGATCATAAACGATAATAATTTCATTATTTGATTGAAATGCGGGCTCTCATGCCCGCTTCACGGTGGCCGGCTATAGAGCAATGCAAAGCTGAGTGCGTCAGTGTTTTTAAGGCAACAAACCACCATTCAGTTGTGCCGCCCGGGTAAACTTCAAGCTCATGAATATTGCCTTTTACTTCGGCTATTACAGCATTTTGCTGGCTCATGACCTGAACTTTCCGGGTAAATATTGAGCGAGAGAATTCACTGGCGCTGAAATAATGTTTTTGAGGGCTGGGGTTTTTTATAACCAGTTTATACAGTTTGCCGGTTTCAAAACTCAGTGTTGACGGATAAAAACGTAACTGGTTTGTATCGCTGCCCAGCATCACCGTCTTTTCTATGGCGGCTTGACTGGTGTAGTCGCCGGCAGCCTTTAACGTGGTGTTAACTAACAATAAAAGAGCCAGCAGCAGGCCTGAGCGTGTCTTTATGTTCATGGCTGTTCCGCAATAATTGTATTGTAATGAAAGCCGGGCGAAAACGCTCGCCCGGCAATATGATTAAACTTCAAGCACGGAAAGCCATGAATCATGCAGGTTACACACACTCAGTGCGTAAACGGCTTCATCATACTCGGTATAGTTAAAGTGAGAAATGGCGGCATTGTCTTCGCTGGGGTTAAAAATATTCTGCTCAATATAGTTAAAGTTTTTGTCCAGCAAGACGTGTTTTATTATCCAGTGCTTGTTGGCATTCATCGGGTGGCCTGTTATGACCTGGATGCCTGAGTCTGTTTTTTCGATCAGAGGTGAATGTGATCCGGCCTTTTTATGCCAGCGACCCGGTGACTCTTTTGTGTAATAGAGTCCGCCAGCCATATTGTTATGGCTTATCTTTGTATTTAAAGAACCGGCGAGCACAATCTTTGGTGCGATGATGCCGCTTGCTGCACCGGCAGCTGTAATACGAATAAAAGAACGTCTGTCCATTATAAAAACTCCTGTTATTAAATAGTTAGTAGCCAGATTTTGTGACTGGCTTATATTTAATAACAAGCAGGCTAATGAAAAATTCCATTTTTATTTAGCCGGGAAAGTGTACTTAAGGTTGGGATTTGTTGGGACTAGAACGTTGCCATCAGCTGTGAAAATTCAGTCAGTTCTTTTTTATTTAAATCGGATATGCTGCAGTAATTCAGTCCGTTACGGGACCAGTAAATTACATTATAACCGTTACGCTGCAAAAGTTGCGGTTTGTGACTGTGTTGTGACGGGCTGTATTTGTAGATGAACAGGTTAATGATATGGGCGCGACGCTGGTAGACCAGTGCCGTGGCCGCTGTGTTATTGATATAGTCAAGGCGACCACCGATGAGTCTGAAGTCTTGTTCTTTGAGGTCTTTCACAGGCGGCGAAAAATCGACTCTGCCATTAAACCAGGGTTTAACGGTGTGCCGGTCTGTGGACTCGACATCGGTGACGTGATCGACCATTAAAGAGCGCACATGTGCTGAAATGATATCGTCGGTAAAGCGTGTTTGTAATGGCGAGACCATGATATATGCCAGAACAAGCCAGCTGCTGAGCGCGCCAACACTGACAAAGCCGGTTGCCATTGCTGACCATTTCAGCCAGCTTATACGACTTGTATCTTCGCCGGTATAATCTCTTAGCTGGTTTTTAATGGTCTGTTTGAGGGTGCATGGTGCTGTGTGATAGTGCATATTTTGTATATTATTTTGCAGTGCACGCATGGCTTCCAGCTGCGCTGAGCAGTCACCACAGTCAGTGACATGAGTTTCAAAGTCACGACGATCAGATAGCGTTAGCTCAGCATCAAGGTATGACTCGATGAGTTTGTTGATATGATCACAGTCCACGAAAGTGTTCCTTCCTCTGTTGCTGCAGCAGCCATTTTTGAAGCTGTGCCCGGGCACGCGACAAGCGTGACATCACGGTGCCTTTGGGTAGCAGAATAATCTCGCTAATCTCTTTATAGGAATAACCTTCAATATCGCGTAAATATAATACTTCACGGTGATCCAGTGGCAGGCGCTCGATCAGTTCTGCAATGACGGTTTGTTTTGTGATTAAGCTCATGACTTCATCAGGCCTGAGATCATGGTTATTGATATGTGGTTTTTCTGTGTTGTGTGCGATTTCATCAAAGCTGACGAGGTTACTGTTTCTTTTGTTCCTGTTTAGGGTGTTGATGGCGGTGTTACGCACAATCGTCATTAGCCAGGCCGCAATATTATTGCCAGAAAAGCTGTTAAAGGCTTCAAAGGCTCGCATAAAAGCAATTTGTACGGTGTCTTCTGCCTCGGCGGGATTGCGTAACATCCATAACGCGAGATTATAGGCAGCATCCAGGTGCGGCAGCGAAAGTCGCTCAAAACGTTGTCGGTCTTTTTTTGTTAGCATCGGTACAAACAGGTAGCCTTTTTATATTTAACACTGAATATACATTTTTATTCCCTGTTATTTCATTTATTTTTAACCAATCGCTTCGCTGTCTTTGAATCAGTGCTACTGGCATACGTTTGCGGGCTGTTGATAACATGCGCTTAAACAGGTTTTCGGTAGAAAAAATGTCCGGATACAAAATCTGATGGTATGCGCGTTTTTTGCAGTGCTGTGAGGGGATTATTAACAGCTGCTATTGACTCTAACGGCTGTATCAATGGGGTTTTGAAACCAGGGCTGTCAGTATTTTTTACAGCTCTTGTTCGATCATTTTTTTGATCAGGCTTCGGCAGTTTCTGATCTGGCATTGTTCTGCGTGTTGACAGCTGAGGTTCAGATTCTCAACCGTGGCATCATCAAGATCCATCGTCGCTACCAGAGCAATCTCTTCTTTTTCGCGGTTGTTTTTTGCCTGCAGTAGTAAATCAATGGTCTTGTAACCCTCGATGAAACGTTTGCGTGCATAGAGTGCAATGTTGTCAAAATCATAATTGCCAAGGCAGCCGGGATTATAATACGCCATAATATCGTTACGCTTTAATTGTTATATTTAATAATTATTATGGAGATAGAATAAACTAATTATCATGGCTCAATCTTGATGTCGATCAATTAAATCCGGCAGAACGCGCTGTTCCTGTCAAGATAGCTGACAGTTTTGCGTTTGAGCAGACTTTTTGACTGTTTTATTTAAGCAATAAGGTAATGCTGCTGAGCAGTAACAGGCCGCCGATTAGCCGCTGAAAGCTACGTGGCGTAATGCTGGTATGAATATGCTGGCCCGCATAAAGAGACAGCAACATAAGCGGCAATGCTACAACAAACAGCGTAATCGTTTGCATTGAAACCAGGCCCGATAAAAAATAGCTGATGACTCTCATGGAACCATCAATCAAAAAAATGCTTGCAATGGTTGAGCGAAATGCGGTTTTATCGAGGCCCTGAAGTTGCAGATAAATGACGTAGAAAGGACCGCCTGTGCCAAACAAGGTGCCTACCATAGTGCCGAGGGTACCGGCAGGTATAGCCCAGACTCTACTGGCATGTTGTTTTGGTTTAAATCCGAACAGGTAATAAATGCCGTAACATAAGAGCAAGCTGGCAAGGCCTGTTATCAGCATGGATAAATCGATTTTTTTAAAAATGTACACAGCCAGCATAATGCCGATTATATTAAAAGGTATTAACGGCCAGATAAGTTTATATTCTATTTTTTTTCTGCCATGGATACCGTGTGTGAATGCCGCCACGTAATCGAGCAGCACGATCAGGATCACAGCCAGCTGTATCGGCAGAAACAAAATCAAAAATGGTATGGCAATGAGTCCTGAGCCAAATCCGGCAATGCCCCGAATGATATAGGCTATGATGATGATGCCAAGTGCAATCAGCAGCTGATTTAAGGCGGGTAGCATGTCCATATTGAAATTATTTGCTTAAAGTAGTATATCGTTAAATAAGTCAGGCCGTCACTGGCTGGCTACCAGAGAGCTGAGAAACGCTCGGGATAGATGGCTGTGTTTCAGACCCAAAACTGTTTATTAAAAGGCGCAGATAACTTAAATTATTATTTTAATATCGCCTGAGCAGCATTATAGTTGCCGGCAGAATAAGTGTGCTGCTTTTTAGTGCATGAGTGCGCCATCAACATTAACCACTAAATACAAAAAATACAACATTAATGCGGTTATTTAGCTCTGCTCATCGCAAATCATTTTCATTTAACTTTCTGTCAAATTCACGGCCATGATTGTGGTATGGATACGGTATGAAATATTAAGATATCAGGGCATGTTTAACAATATTTTTAAGCCAATAATGTCGGCTAGATAATGTGCCGCTCAGTGCTTCAATCGTTACAGTTAAACATTTGAAATTTATAATAATTTGAAGTCTTCTATTGATTGTACGCATCAAACTTAGTATGGTGTTTAATGTTGATCTCTATATATAAAAGCCAGTCATAATAAAAATAAAACAAGGGGCTGAAGACGATGTATTTTATGCGAACATGTTTGTTGTTTTTATTCACAACATTAACATCTGTCGTAAACGCGGCTGAACAATCGAATTATTTTGGTGTTATCAACCAACGCAGTATTGCTTTAACAGCAAAATACTGGAATCCAATTCTTAACTATGTCAGCCAGAAGTCAGGCGTGCCGCTGAAACTTCGCATGGGCAAAACGGCACCCAAAACCACGGCGATGACAGTGCGAGGCGAACATGCATTTGTTTATACCAATCATATGTTTACCGAAGAACGAGACAAGCTTGGTTACCGCGTTATTCTGCGCATGCAAACCCCTTCTATCAATGCCATTATCATTGTGCGTGATGACAGCGCGATAAAATCTCTGGCAGAATTAAATCAGCAGCAGGTGGCTTTTCCGCATAGTAACGCTTTTGTTGGTTATTGGGTGCCGATGGATCACCTGATGCGATCCGGTATCACGGTTCAACCGAGCTATGCCGGAAATCAGGAAGGTGCTATGGCGCAGGTTCACCATGGCAAGGCTGTCGCCGCCGCTGTCAATAAGCAGGTTCTTGAACGCTATGCCAGCCGTGAAAATTTTAGCTACCGTGGTCTCTGGACTTCCGAACCTTATTTGAGCATTCCAATAATGGCTCATCCGGCGCTCCAGCAAGACAAGGTTGAAGCCGTGCGTAAAGCCTTTATTGATATGAAAAATGATGTGCTTGGCCAGAAGATACTGAAGGCGAGCGCGGCAGTTATTAAATCCAGAAAACCGCTGGAATTTATTTATGCGGATGACAAGGATTATAGCAACTATCGAAATTTCTATCGCAATACGATCGTGAATAAATAAATAAAATGAAGGTGATGGCGCAGTTAAGGGATTTTTGGGCGCGCTGGGGTTTGCTGCACAGGCTGCTGCTTACCGTGGGGCTGTGTATATTGCTGGGTTTTGGTGTCCAGGTTTATTTGTCATTAAATACAAGTACCGAGGAACAACGTCAGCGCCACCAGCAAGAAGTAGAAGAGCTGATTGGTGTGTTGTCGACGCTGATAGCAGAGCAGGCCATTATTGGTGACTATGCGACGATTAAACAGTTTCTGTCATCGCAGGTTAAAAAAAGACAGGTCGTGCAGCGAATAACATGGAATGACGGCGAGGGTGGTCTGGTTTCTGTCAGTGGCCGCATGCAGCAGGAAATAGCACCGCTGTGGTTTGTCGAGCTGCTCAATTTGCCCAAATTTCATGTGCAACGTGATATCCAGCTGGCGGGCACACCTTACGGCAACATTAAAGTGTCGATTACGAATGTGCCGGCAGCTAACAAACTCTGGTACCAGTTTTTACAGCATACGTTTAATCTGCTGCTGGTAATGCTTTCGGTGTTTATCAGCATTGCATTAGTACTGCGCGTCAATCTTAAAACAATGCAGCAATTATCCCTCGCAGCAGATCAGTTTGGCCGGGGAGATCATGGCGTGCGTGTTCATGCGGCCGGCGCGCGTGAGCTACACACGGCCGCCCAGGCATTCAATAATATGGCGAATCAAAGTGAGCAGTTATTAACACAGCTGAGAGCCAGTAAACAGGAAGTGCTGGAGCAGTTAAATTTTAATATGGAACTGTTCGATGCGGTGCCGATACCGGTTTTTTACAAAGACACCGACGGTATTTATCTGGGTGTTAATCATGCATGGGAAACATTTTTTGGCATTTCAAAAGACGAAGTTGTCGGCAAAACCCTGGCGCATATTTACCCGCCTGATTCAGACGCGCTAAAACATCACTATCACGCCGACCAGAAATTGCTCAATAGACATGAGGATAATCAGCGTTATGAAATCACTTTACCTGACCTGCCCGGTGGTGAGCATTATGCGCTGTTTTCTAAAGCGGTATACCATTATACCGATGGCCAGATCCGCGGCATTATCGGAGCCATAACTGATTTAACAAAAATCCGCCAGTCGGAACAAAAGGCGCAGGCCGCGCTGCTGGACAAATATGAAGCCGAGGCGGCAAGCAAAGCCAAGTCATCATTTCTTGCCAACATGAGTCACGAGATTCGCACCCCTCTGACAGCGATAATTGGCTTTTCTGAGTCCCTGTTAGACGAGAGCCTGACAATGCAGGAAAGGGTGCATGCCACTGAAACAATTAACCGCAGTAGTGAACACCTGTTGCAAATTATTAACGACATTCTTGATCTTTCAAAGATCGAAGCGAACAAGCTGGAAACAGAACAGACTGAATTTGCACTGATGGAAATGCTCGCTGCCGTACAATCCTTAGTCAGCTTTTCGGCCCGCTCTAAAGGCCTGAGTTTTAATGTGCAATACCATTTTCCTTTACCTGAAAAAGTCTGTGGTGATGCACTGCGCTTGAAACAGATCCTGATTAACCTCTGCAATAATGCCATTAAATTCACCGAAGAAGGCGGTGTCAGTCTCAGCGTTAGTTACAAAGCCACAACGGGCATGCTCTGTTTTGATGTTGAAGATAGCGGCATAGGCATGAGCCCGGATCAGTTAAGCAAATTATTTAATCCATTTGTGCAGGCAGATGAGTCGACCACCCGCAAATACGGCGGCACGGGTCTGGGTTTATATGTATCCAGACAGTTTGCAAATTGTATGCACGGTGATATCAGTGTAAAGAGTCAGTTGAATAAAGGCAGTTGCTTCAGCTTGCAGATTAAAACAGATGAGATAGACAATGTTACATTTTTAACGGAGCTGCCAGAGCTGCTGGTGAACAAGTATGCCAATATAAAAGCCGATACCGGCAAAGCCGTAGAAGGGCGAATTTTGCTGGCCGAAGATAATAAAGACAATCAGCAGCTTATTTTATTCTATCTTAGCAAACTGGGTGCCACGGTCAGTCTGGCTGAAGATGGCGAAGTGGCCGTGCAAAAAGCCATGCAGGAACAATTTGATCTGATATTAATGGATATGCAGATGCCGGTTCTGGATGGTTTTATGGCTACCCGTCAGTTACGTGAGGCCGGTTACACTGGTGCTATTGTCGCACTCACGGCGAATGCGATGCAGGAAGATATCGACAAATGCCTGTCGCTCGGCTGTGATCAGTTTATGCAAAAGCCCATTGAGCGCAGCAGCTTCAACGCAATTATACGTCAGTACCTTGCACCGGCGACTGAACAGGCTCATGCCGAGCCGTTGCTTTCTCATCTGCTGAAAGACGGCCCGGAATTTCTCGACCTGGTGTTAAGCTTTATCCATCAGCTACCGGCGAGGATGAATTCATTATTTGACGCTATATCCCGCCACGACTGGCAGCTGCTGAGTCAATTAGTCCACGATTTAAAAGCTGTTTCAGGCGGCTATGGTTATCTCGAAATGTCTGATATGGCAGCCCGTTTGGAATTTATTCTGGCAAGAAATAATTACCAGAGCGTAACAAGAATGATGAGAGAGCTGAATGCGCTTGCTGACCGGATTATTGCCAGTGAGAACCTGCTAAAGCCTGAGAGCAATACCTAATACGGCACCTTTCTTAGCGCATGCCGTACCTGTATTATTGTGACACTCTATAACCGTGTTAATAAAAAAACAGAACAAAGCGCTACGGTTGCCAGGCTCAATGAAATAACACCCCGTTCTGTTTTAATAATGCATATTAATTTTTTAAGCGATATGCCTTGTGGCAACTTTTACACGACTTGAACACACGATCAAACTGGTAACGTATGGCGGTCATATCACCTCCATTCGCCGCTTCAAGCAGCTGGTTTGATTCTTTGATCAGTGCAAACGTATGTTTATTGACCTTGTCGGTTTGTGTGAAATAAGTGGCTTTTACGCGCGTCTTTTTCCATCCTGTACCTGTCTGGCTACTGGCCGGAAACAGTTTGTTAAGATCTGAATTTGCAATCGCTGCTATTGCAGCCGAGGCTTTAATGACATCTTCTTTATTATACGACTCCGGATTTGTTACCAGCTGGTTTTTTAGTTTAGAAATATTCCAGCGCATGAACATCATGGCCGACTGCCGGTATTTTATAAGATCGGCCTGCTTCGGCTGCTTAGTGTTTTGATCAGCAATAGCATAAGGTGATGCAATCGCTATACACAGTATTAAAAAAACGTTTGTTTTCATTATTTACTCCGTTTATGGTTATTTTCATTTATTCAGCCGACTCTGGCTCAATTCTTTAGTTGCAAAAGCAAATCAAACAATAAAGCACTCTCAATAAGCCAGTAAATCAACAGGGCACAAAAGATTGAGAGTGCAAATGCTTTAATATTTATGGGTCCAGTCTCTTTGTGAAAAGAAATATTGATAATTTTTTTTTGCCCCGTAATCATCGGCCAGACAATGTCCTGTTTTTTTATAAATAAATAAAAGCCAATGGCACTCAGGTGCAGAATCGCCAGTATTAAAAACATATTTACCCACTGCCTGTGCCAGTAACTAAACTGTTGCTGTTTTTCTTCGCTTAACAGTAATGACAAGGGTGCAAAAAAATCAATATCAGCCTGACTGGCAAAAAGGCCGGAAATGGCCTGAATAATAACAGCGAGAAGCATAAGAATAACTGAAAGCGCCCCGGCGCGAGTATGACCAACTAGCGGCTCATTTGACGCCATTGTTTTTTTTACATGTACAAAACACAGCGGGAAATTTTTAAAGCGTGAATAATAAGAGCCGCCAAAGCCCCATGCCAGACGAAACACTAACAATGACAAAATGAAGCTGCCAATATGTGCATGCCATTCCAGCCAAAGGCCACCACTGATGCCGCTGATATAGGCTGCCAGACATGCACAAACCAGACACCAGTGAAACAGTCTTAAGGGCCAGTCCCAGAGCGTGATCAGCTGGCTTGTCACTCGGCAAACTCGAGTGTTTCGCGGATAGCCGTGAGTCCGGCCTGGGCGCAGTTGCCATCTATGCTGTCCCGCTCAGATTTTCCTGGGGGCGCGCCTGAAACGCCAATGGCACCTATGATTTCACCTGCAGACTGTATAACCAGACCGCCGCCGACCAATAACGCGCCGGGATTATTGGCAACCTGGTTAGGGATTTTTTTATCTTCGAGTAAGCCGGCTAAGGCTGCCGTTGATTGCCTGAAACTGTTAGCTGTCCAGGCTTTTTGTATGGCGGTTTGTATGGTGTGCGGGCCTGCAAAACGATCACGCAACAATACCTGAACATTGCCACCGCGATCAACAACCGCAACAGCGACTGAATAACCGCGGGAACGACAGTCTGTTAGCGCAGCCCAGCTGGCGTCGTAGGCTGTTTCAACTGTCACAGATCTGATGCTGAAAAGGCCATCTGCCTTTGTATTTGCTGCCAGCATTGCTAGTAAAATAAGCAACAGGCCGTTGTATTTTATTTTTTTAAACATGTTTATCCTTTATGCGTTAGTAATGTTGTGGACATGGGGTTTGAAATCTGGAGAAAGTCATCGATATAATCGACAGCATCGTCGGCGTTAAGATCACGGAACATGTGATCGGCACCCTCGATAACAACCATTTTTATGCTTTCATCATCTACCAGGTGGGCGACTTTTTTATCCAGTGCAATGACTACTTTGTCGTTGCCTGCGACCACAATTAGTGTAGGCAGGTTTATTTTACTGAGCAGGGCAGCTGTATCGAGTGCCGGGTTCTGGTCATAATAAGAAAGAAAGCTTTCAGCTGTTGCTGAGCTGTCACGGCAGCTCATTAAACCAAGGTGGCGCAGAACGCCTTGTGTGTTTTTTGCAGCCACATGCTGGCGTGCCTGCTGAAGCAAGGCTGACAGCGGCAGCTTGAAACGTTGCTGATATGACTGGCTGCTGCTGTTTTCTTTTACAGCCGGCGCCATTAATACCAGGCGCTTGACGATCGGGTTTTTATGTACGGCCGAATATAATGCGGTCTGGGCTGCGCCTCGTGAGTGCCCCAAAAGGCTGACATCTTTCACGTCTTTTGATTGCAGCCAGATCAGCCACTGGTTTATTTCATCGATAGCATCCGAGTTTTTGTGTCGGTGAGTGATTGAACAATCATACATGCCGTGGCGGTTATTCAGGCCCAGGCTCAGGTTTATTGCTAAAATGTTATGGCCTTTACCGATCAGTAACTGACGGATATACGCCATACTTTCTAAATCGCGGTGAGCCAGTGCACCGTGAGTCATTAAAACCACGCCATCGCCTGCATTTTTGCCGGCGGCTAACTGGTAGTCTGCATTCAGCGTCAGGCCTTTGTATTGAATACTGACTTCTGCTGCCAATAGCGGATTGTAAACGCAAACAATCGCCGCTATGGCTAGCAAACAGTTTATTTTTATATGGCTCATCATATTGTTTTCCGTTAATGACAAATGCTGGCGAAACTTGTAACCTGTAAACAAAAAAAAGATATGAAGGAAATATGTTTTTTTTCTTATGAATTTTTATTTTGTTTATAATCAATGATTTATTTTAGGGAAGCGGCGCGTGGTAGAGACATTAACATCGTTCTATCTGGGAGACTGGTACGTCAATACACGTACCAATGAACTGCTCAAAGGGCATATTCAAATAAAGCTCGAAGCTAAAGTCATGCAGGTATTGCAGTATCTTGCTTTACATGGTGGCGAGCTCGTCACACGCGAAGAGCTGGAGCAGTGTGTCTGGGGAAATACGGTGGTCGGTTATGATGCGCTAACAGGCTGCATCGCCAAATTACGAAAAATTCTTGACGATGACGCGCGCCAGCCTGCGTACATTGAAACCATTTCAAAAAAAGGTTACCGGCTGATTTGCAAGGTCAACACTGACCATGCCGGACACGGTCACCGGCCGGATAATAGCGCTGCAAGACTAGTTAACCAGCACAGGCTGTCTATACTGGCAGGGCTTAGCGTTCTGATAGTAGTAGTCATTAGTCTTTATATGCTAAACAGTCAGTCAACGCATGCCTCTCTCAAACGTACTAACACACCTGTTATTGTTGTTTTGCCTTTTAGTAATTTAGTCGCTGATGCGAGTCAGGATTATTTTAATGAAGGCATGACCGCTGATATCACCACCGCGTTGTCAAAGTTATCGGGAGTCATGGTTATTTCTCCGGCGTCTGCAAAGGCTTTTGCAACCCGTGCATCTGGCTTTGAGCAAATAGCCAAAGCCTTCGGCGTTAATTATATTCTGCAAGGCAGTGTCAGACGCCTTGATAATAAGGTCAGAGTTAATGTTAGTCTGGTTGATGCTAGTAGCAATCTGTATCTCTGGTCTGAAAAGTATGACCGTGAATGGCGCAGTATATTTGATGTCGAGGACGAAATAACATCCCGCATTATCGAGACATTGTCGATAGAGCTAACCAGAGATGAAAAGCGCCGTACTGCACAGCGTTATACCCGCAACCTTGATGCTTATGAAGATTTTCTGCGCGGACAATCTCTGTATATGCATCACGAGCCGGACGACAATCTTCAGGCGCGTGAATATTTTCAACAGGCAATATTGCGCGATGAAAACTTTGCACGTGCGTACAGTTCAATGGCTCTGACGTATGTCTCTGAACACCGTTATGGCTGGAGCCGATCGGCAGCAAATAGTCTGGATCAGGCTTTGGCGTTCGCCACCAGAGGCGCCCAGTTAGATAAGGAGCTGCCGCAGGCCTACTGGGTGCTGGCTTATGTGCATTTATTCAGACAGGATTATGAACAGGCCGCTGTGGTGGCCCAGCAGTCGATTGAACTGGAGCCTAATTTCGCCGACAGTTATATCAGCCTGGCGGTAAGCAAAATGCATTCCGGCCAGGCTCAGGAAGCCTTGCTGCTGGTAAAAAAAGCCATGTTGCTTAACCCAAAATACCCGGCGGCTTATCTGTCTGTACTGGGTCAGCTGTATTATTTTATGGCAGATTATGAAGCCGCGGTGGTCGCATTAAGCCAGGCGGTTGAACGCAACCCGAATTTGATAACGGCGCAGGTTTTTCAGGCTGTTGCATTCTACAAGCTCCGGCGTTATGAAGAAGCCGACTGGAGTATGCAACACATTAAAATCAACCATGCAGACTTTAGTCTTGCTAAGCTCAACGAAATGCTGCCGTTAATTGATGAGTCAGTGATCCGGGACATTAAAAAATATTTGCAGCTCATCGCCCCGGATGTTTGATTGGCCCTGCTGTGCGGGCCATTGTAAAATATTATTAAAGCACAAATAAGTTATCGCCGGAGGTTACTATGGATATAACATCAGAAACAAAAACGATTTATGAATTTGTTGATAAAGGCAACTATCATGCGGCCATGAATATTAGCATATCTGCTTTAAATGCATCCCGCAGAAATGATGATCAGACTGCTGTAAACGTATTTCTCGGTATTATTAAAGACATTGCAAATATCATGGCCACAGAGTTCGGCAGTTAACCGCGTGTTATCTATAAATCAGCTGCAGAGTAAACGACAATTATGACTAAAAACCAAGCCAGAAAACTCTGCATCTATCATGGCAACTGCCCTGATGGTTTTGGTGCTGCCTGGGCAGTTCGAAACGCGCTGGGAGAAAGTGTGGACTTTTATAAAGGCATGCACCAGCAAACACCGCCTGATGTGCAGGGCCTGCATGTTATTCTGGTTGATTTCTCTTATAAAAAAGATGTGCTGGAGAAAATGTTACAACAGGCTGCCAGTATTACTATTCTGGATCATCATATTTCTGCAGAACAGGACTTATCTTCTTTGTTAACAGAAGGCCGTATTGCCGGTGTCTTTGATATGAACCAGTCGGGTGCGATGCTGGCATGGCAATGGTTTAATCCGCAGCAACAGGTACCCCGGTTAATTGAACATATACAGGACCGGGATTTATGGCAATTCAAACTCGACGGCACCAATGAAATCATGGCGGCGCTTTCATCTTATGCGTTTGATTTTGAGAGCTGGGATAAACTGATGGCCTGCAATGAAGATGAGCTGCACACACTAAAGCAGGAAGGCAAATCGATCCTGCGTAAAACCCATAAAGATATTAAAGAACTGATGCTCTCCGGTGTCCGCCGAATGATGATAGGCGGCTATAATGTGCCGGTACTGAATGTGCCACCGGTTTATGTCTCTGATGCCGGCAATATCATGTCTGTTGATGAACCCTTTGCAGCCTGTTACTGGGATCACGCGACAGGTCGCTCGTTTAGTTTACGCTCCAGCGATAACGGGGTGGATGTGAGCGAGGTGGCTAAACATTATGGCGGTGGCGGTCATGTAAAGGCGGCAGGTTTTACTGTGCCTGTTGGTTGGGAAGGTGAACAAAAAATAAACATTAAAAATTAAGCAATGAAGGGGAGGCTTCCCCTTCACCGCTGGGCGCTTACTCGGCTTGAGGCAGGGCGATCTGGTTGTTAGTGCTGAACTGATAGTCTTTAAAGACATGTTCGGCGCTTAACATTTGATAATCACCATTGGCCATTTTCAGGCTGGTGTCTTTTAGTTTGTAAGTGTAATGGCCGCAAGTCCAGCAATTAAACTTACGCATGTGATAACAAAGACAGGTTTTACCGGTGACGATGACTTTCTTTTCGTTAGGGTGTTTTTCCACTTCACTATTGTAAGCGTCGATGTAATCGCAGTGACCCTTCGCATCCAGCAGATAACCGAAGGCTTCACAATTGGGCGCGACGCCAGAATGCAGTGCCGGGCATTGCTTTAACATACGCATCGGGTAGCCGGTGGGTGAAATCTGATTGACCTCGATATCATCCTCATCGGCTTTAAAGTATTCCTGTTTAACCTTCTCAGGCAAACCGCATTCATCGGTGACTGTAAAACGCGTGCCGACCTGTACCGCACCGGCGCCCATTTCCATGTAGCTGACCGCATCGCTGCCAGTAAAGATGCCGCCTGCGGCAATCACCGGTATAGAAAGCTCTTTTTCAGCGAGAAAATCTAATACTTCCTGGGTGATGGTCATCAGGTCGAATTCTTTCCAGTCCATGCCAAAGCCGAGGTGTCCGCCAGCCAGCGGGCCTTCGACCACAATGAAATCGGGTTGCCTGTTGAGGCGGGCTGTCTTACGCAGGAACAGGTTTAACGCACGTACAGAAGAAACGATAATGCCCAGCTTCACCTCATTGAATCGTGGATGATCCTGTATCAGTGAAAATGAACTCAGGTGCAGGCCCGCGCTCAGTGAAATGCCATCGATACCGGCGTCCATCGCGGCTCTTAGCCTGACTTTCAGCGTGCCCAGAGGGTTGTTCATGGTCAGCTTTTCCATGCAATTGATGAAGATCATGCCATCACCTTGTTTTTGCTCCATGGTCTTGCTGACGTGGATTTTTGTCGCTTCTTCCAGATTGTCCAGATTAAACTGAACTACAGACTTGTCGTCATTATCGGCATTAAATTTATACTTTTTAAGCTTGTCTTTAACGTAATGGGTCTTATAAAGTCGATCCGTGACTGCAGGCACCATGGCATCAGAAATATGGCCGATGCCGCCCAGTTTGGCTGCGACAAGCGCTAGCTGAGTTGTGGATATGTCCACTCCCATGCCGCCAATCATAATGGGTACGAGCTCTTTGTTGCCAAGCTTTAGCCTAAAGTCATCGAGTTTTTTCATGAGGTCTCTTCGGTAATTAGATTTTATGAAAATTCAGTATTTTTATCGTGATTAGTTTTGGCGGTCATTATATAGGTATTTTGCTTTAACTGCTCTATTCTAGCATGCCGCAATATTGATTCAGGGCAAGTCTGTCTGGCTTTTTATATACCATTAAACAAAGTAAGGGCAGAGGCTGGCCATAATGACACGGTGCTTGAGCCCCTCGGCGCAGTATCAGAGCGATATTAAGGCTTTAAAAACTCAATAACAAGCAGATTGATGTAGTATAGACCGCTATTGTGTATCCGGGTTTTCAGTACGGCTAAACAGCTATCAGTGCCTGTCATCATTAACTTTATTTTTAATGTGGGTAATAATTGTATTTATGATTGAAAAATCGACGTTACAAAAAGCGGCTCGCGAAGATATCATTTCGACGGAACAAATCGAGCCACTTTATCAATTTATCCGGCAGCAGGCGCCGGATGAGTCTGCGGCCTACGGCAAAGAATCCCTTAAATTTATCCGCAGCTTTGGTGATGTCTTTATTAGCCTGGGTATCGTGCTGCTGGTGATAGCGGTGAATATGAGCAGCCTCTCCGGTTTGTCTTATTTGATACCGGTGGCGGCTTTTGTCGCTTTAGCAGAATGGCTGGTAAGGCGGCGCCGGCTGGCCTTGCCGGGCATTGTCATATTATTGTCGATATTGTTTTTCATGAATAAGGCCGTCTCTTTTTCCGCTGAGCATGCCGCTCTCTGGGGCTTTGCCATGTTGAGCCTGAACAGCCTGTTATTTTATCTGCGATACAAAATGCCATTCACTTTATTACCGCTTGCAGCCGGTCTGGTAGCGATGTTTGTGGTGATGATAGGAATTGATGTGCTGCAAAGCCCGGTTGTTTTCGTCGGCCTTGGTGTGATCGTGTTTAGCATTGCGCTGTGGTTTGATGCACAAGACACCAAAAGAAAATCGCATTTAAGTGATAATGCATTCTGGTTATATTTGCTGGCCGCACCATTAATAGTGCATGGCGTGATGGTATCCATACTATTCAGCGATCAATTGTTACTGTCATTCATCAATAAAAATGTGTTGATGATGACTTTCTTTGCCATCTTCTTTTTATTGGCGCTATTTATTGACCGCCGTGTCATTCTTATCTCCACTCAGTTATATGTTATATATGCATTGACACAGTTGTTACAAAGCCAGGTCAACAGCACTCAGGACATCATGGTATATGTTTTAATCGGTCTGGCTTTTTTTGTTATCTATTTCGGTACTTACTGGTATAAAACGCGCCGTCTTCTCTTTGGTGCATTATCGGGCAGCATGATCAGTCGCTACGTGCCAGATTTTGATACCGAAGATATGAAACGCTAACAGCGTTTAAAAACAACACAATTATGTCTGGGTTTGCATGGTCTTTATGGGCATGAAAATTCACCAGATGATGTTAAGCCTTTGCCCGGGAGATTTATATGAAAGCGGTTGCTTATCAACAATGTCATGCCATTAGCCACAAAGATGCGCTGATCGATATCGAAATGCCTGAGCCAGTCGCCAAAGACAGGGATATAGTGGTGAAAATCGAAGCGGTTTCGGTTAACCCTGTTGATACCAAAATAAGGCGGTCAGTGGCCCCGGAGCAGGGGCAGCATAAAGTGCTCGGCTGGGACGCGGCCGGAGTCGTCGTGGGCGTAGGCAAACAGGTGAGCCTGTTTTCTGTTGGCGATAAAGTCTGGTATGCCGGCGCAATTGACCGCCAGGGCAGCAATGCAGAATACCACGCGGTTGATGAACGCATTGTCTCAAAAATGCCAGAGAGCCTGAGTTTTACAGAAGCCGCGGCGCTGCCGCTAACATCAATAACGGCATGGGAAATACTCTTTGACCGGCTCAGGATAGGGCAAAACGAAAGCGCTACAATCTTAGTGATTGGTGCTGCCGGAGGAGTCGGCTCAATTTTAATCCAGTTAATAAAACAACTCACACAGCTGACAGTGGTTGCTACTGCATCCAGAGCCGAAACACAGCAGTGGGTCAGGTCGCTGGGTGCTGATCATGTCATTAACCATCATCAGCCACTAAGCCGCGAGTTAGCGGCAATTGATATTGAGCAGGTAGACTATGTTGTCAGCCTAACGAACACGGACCAGCATATTGATGAAATCAATCAGCTGATAAAACCACAGGGAAAGTTTGCCGTCATCGATGACCCGGGTGTGCTTGATGTCATGCCGTTTAAAAGAAAAAGCGTTTCAATACACTGGGAGTTAATGTTTACACGTTCGTTGTTTCAAACCGATGACATGATCGAACAGCATTATTTATTACAGAAAGTGGCGAAACTGATTGACCAGGGAAAAATAAAAACAACCTTGAATCAAAGTTTTGGCGCTATTAATGCCAGTAACCTTATGCGCGCGCATCAGTTAATTGAATCAGGCCAGTCGAAAGGTAAAATCGTGTTAACCGGCTTTGAAAACTAGTCAGCGGCCAGCGCTGCTTATTAATAGCGCTGGCGACGGTGCAGGCTGACGATAGAAAAAATATAACAACCGGGCATTTAAAAAACACAGAGCAAAGTCAAACCATTGCTATATTGGATCTTTTAGCGCTTTGTCTGTATTCTCGGTCATCAAATACAACAAAAGAGGAAGCATGATGGGTGTCGAAACCGTTTTAGGCGTAATTTTTAACTTCTGGACAGGGCTGGCCGTGCTCAGCATTATTCTGGTGAAGTCATCCATCAAGTTTGTACCGCAAAACCAGGCATATGTGGTTGAGCGATTTGGTAAATACAATAAAACCATGGTCGCCGGTTTAAATGTACTGGTTCCGTTTATTGACAAAGTCGCCTACAACCAGTCATTAAAAGAACACGCCTATGATGTGCCTAGCCAGGCAGCCATAACCAAAGATAATATTTCGTTGGTGGTAGATGGCGTCTTGTACCTGAAACTGCTCGATGCTTACAAAGCCTCTTACGGTGTTGACCATTACGTCTATGCGGTCACCCAGCTGGCTCAAACCACGATGCGCAGTGAAATTGGCAAAATTGACCTTGATAAAACATTCGAAGAACGCGAAAACCTCAACACCAATATTGTAAACGCCATTAACCATGCATCAGAACCCTGGGGTGTACAGGTGATGCGTTATGAAATTAAAGATATTGAACCGCCGCGCACTATATTAGATGCCATGGAACGGCAAATGAAAGCCGAGCGTGAAAAGCGCGCGACGATTCTGGAATCTGAAGGTCATCGCCAGTCGGCTATTAATGTGGCCGAAGGCGCAAAACAGGCACAGGTACTGGCGGCAGAAGCAGACAAGACCGAGCAAATTTTACGTGCCGAAGGTGAAGCAAAAGCAATCATCGCAGTCGCCGATGCACAGGCGCTGGCACTCGATACCGTGGGCAAGGTTGCCAATACAACAGAAGGCCAGAAAGCCATTCAGCTCAATCTTGCCGATAAAGCGATAGAGGCAAAACGTGCCATCGCCAAAGATTCAACCGTTGTATTATTGCCCGATTCACACAGCAGCACGGCTAACGTGGTAGCAGAAGCCATGACCATAATAAATACGTTAAACAACGATAAAAACACTAACGTATAAAGGAGAGCAAGATGATCGCTGAATATATTGTCAGTCACCAGTCAGAATTCTGGCTGCTGTTTGGTTTTGCAATGCTGGCTATAGAAGTGATCACCGGTTTCTCAACCGGCGTGTTTTTATTTGCCGGTTTGGGTGCACTGAGCACCGGCCTGTTAATGAGCCTGGGTATTCTGCCAGAAACATGGCTTGCAGGTATCGCCAGCACCGGCATCAGCACAGGTATCATCACTGCTCTGTTATGGAAATCACTTAAAAAATTACAAGGTGACCGGCCACTGCAAAAAGACAACAGCAGTGATCTGGTCGGCCATGAATTTATACTGGACACTGATATTGCAACAAACAAACCGGGTTCTACCCATTATTCAGGCATTGCCTGGAAAGTTGAAATAGATAAAAAGGCAGGCGTCGACAGCATAGAAGCCGGCCAAAGAGTGGCGGTAAGTTCGGTAGAAGTCGGCGTGTTTAAGGTTGTGTTGTCACAGTAAAAAATAAACTTTATAAGAATTAAAGCGTATTTATAAAAAGACATAGACGTCATGACGTTTAAATCACTGTTAGCTGAACAAAGATAAATACAAAATGGAAGTTCAATACAAAATTAATACACCAATAACTACCGAACAATTTATTGATTTACTACAAAGCTCAACGCTAGGTGAACGTAGACCCGTTGACGACTTTGGATGCATCAAAGGCATGTTAAGTAATAGCAATCTTGTTGTTTCTGCCTGGCAGGAGAATGAACTAATCGGCATCGCACGCTCGCTTACTGATTTTCATTATGCATGCTATCTTTCTGATCTGGCAGTTTCTAAAATTCATCAGAAAAATGGTATAGGTAAAAAGCTACAAGCAATAACACAAGAAGAGCTAGGGCCAAAATGTAAATTAATACTAATAGCTGCCCCAGGAGCTAATTCATATTACGATCAAATTGGCTTTACAAACAACGAAAGATGCTGGGTTTTAGAGCGTGATAAAAATATCAGCTAACAAATTGTTTAACTTTTCCAATAAAAAGCATGGGCCGGACGC
>Ga0224506_10000503_pt1 | contig 32776 bp, 28 predicted proteins | sample SF_Jan12_sed_USG_2_FD_169108 | JGI IMG/M metagenome (GOLD analysis project Ga0224506, IMG submission 169108) | Sediment microbial communities from San Francisco Bay, California, United States - SF_Jan12_sed_USGS_8_1 | ecosystem: Environmental > Aquatic > Marine > Sediment | place: USA... | reverse complement strand
GAATCGCTCGTTAAAGAATTTGAAGATAATGGATTCAAGATAGAAAATGTTTACTCGGATGTTGCCGGCAAAGCATTTGATCCGAATTCACCGGAAATTGCAGTTGTCGCTAAAAAATCGTGATACATTGGATTTGGTTGGTTGGGGTAAAGTTTTATCCAACCAACCAATGTGCACACGCATCGGTTGTGAAAAAACATGGAAGGTCAGTCTAATGTGTGGCTAGAACAAAAAGGGGAATATGGCTTCTTGACTGCGTTTCGAGCTATACTTTAGGAAGAGTCTCCAGGACCTTGGCGAGAGGTTTGGTTCCGAGGTAAATGTTCGGCACGGGAAGGTCGCGGAAGCCCACTACCGTGATGCCTGTCGTGTCAACCTTGAAGGCCTTTTTTTCTTCCTCGGCGATGATTTCGGTTATTTTCTTCGCCAATCGATCTTTTGCGTCTTGGGGCAAAGCTGGACCGCTTATCTCAACTATCGGCATGTTATCTCCAATCCTTTTCTGTTGATCAGGGGCATATGCCCTTTAGGAAGTAGTGTCGAATCGAGGGAAAAGGTTTGCGGGTTGTTATGGAGAAGTTTAGCATTGACCAAAAAATCGAATTCTAATCCAAACCCAAACAACTTCGCTCTTTTAATCACTCTTACTCTCTCATACTCACACACATACTCAGCGCGCGCATTATCGATTTTTTGGTCGGTTTGGTTTAGGTAAGATTCTATCCACCATCAAAATGATATTGTCTTCTTTTTTTTAGCAAAAGATAACTCTAGAGTAGAGTCCCCTTATAGTGAACAGAAGCAGGACAGCCTAGACATCTATTGTCTAAGTAAAGATTGCAATTACCACAGTTCTTCTCGCATGGAGTGATTTTCTTTTTCTCTGGGTGGAAGTTTATGGGCACGACAAAATTCCGAATAGGAGTTAGTATGACGTTGAATTCCATATCTTTTACAAGCGGATTCGATCTAATATGGGAATCTGCGCAAGAAATTATAGACCTTATATTTTCGCCTATTAACAGAACAGTTAGATTATATCTTCCAGAGGTCAAAAAACTGTTAAGGTAAAAAGGGCACTCATCTAGAGAACCTAGAAGATGTTCGACATCACTAGTAACTATATCAATTTTCGCAAGAAATAATTGGGCTTTTTTAACGTCCATTCCGATAAAATGTGTCAACGTGCCCGTCTTCTTTAGTTTATATATTCTTGAACTCACCGCGGGCTGCGATATTCCAAGGCGTTTTGCGAGGTCGATTTGTGGGATCTCGGGATCTTGAGATAACAGTTTTAAGAGCTTTCTATCGACATCGTCTATCTTTACCAAGTTCTCACTGCACAAAGATAGGACATACGTACTATATAATAATTAAGAAATGCTTATATTCAATAAGAATTTCTAGTCTCATGGTTATATTATACAAACAGAATGTTTATTAATTATTGCAGAGTGATATTGTTACACAATTTTAGAGGGAGAGAAGGGGAGGAACATGAAAAATAGACTGTCTAGTGTAAAGGTTATAGTATTTTTGGCGATATCGCTTTTACTAATAAGTGGGATTTTGTTAAACTTAAAACCTGTTTTGGGGAAAGACCAATTGTTAGGTGCCATTTGGACAACAGACCCTCGTGGAGAACAGGTTAACGGAAACTTGTACTCCAACCCGAGAGACGTTTACTTGGTTGGAGGGCCACATAAAGCAGGAGCTTTGGACTTCGCACAGGGGTGGTATTGCTTCCAGGTAACTGACCCCTCCGGCAACTTGCTTAGCACGGATGGTGATGAGGACAGGAGGTTTTTCGTCAATAGTGAAGGTCGCATTACGCAGGCTGTGAATCATCGTTTAAAGATTGTGAATGGCAAAGGAATAGTACAGCTTTGGCCGTTCCAATACTCACCCAAAAATGGCGGTGAGTACAAGGTTTGGGTGACAAGCGAAACCAGTTACAATATTTTCGGTTTCATTCCTTCACTGTGTAAAACAGACAACTTCAAGGTCGGTAAATGGACGAATGACGTTGTAAAATATTTTGAGCTTTGGGTCACTGATGGAGTATCTGGATTATCAGAAGTAGAGTTTTATGTTAACTACAGAGTTGATCCCGATGGACCGGGTCCTCTCCCGCCAGGTCCATGGACAAGCGGGCAACTAACGTGGGTTCCCAATCCTGACCCAGAAAGCCCACTTGACGTCTTCCAATACGATACAACGTTTACCATCGGCTCCTACATCTATTGGCAGTTCACCTTTTCGAATGCAGTCGGTTTGATGCCTGAAATACATGGACCAGAGCTGATAACTGGCGAGATGACGAACAAAGAATTTCTGTTTCGAATTAATGGTCACCACTATAACAGTCGACCGACGGAAGATGTCAAGGTACCCGTCGAAGGTTCGCACATTGTGCTCTCAAATGGCACACACACGGTTGATACCTATACAGACGAAGATGGGTATTACGAGTTCATAGCAGTAGTGCCTGAGGTTTCACAGACTCCTTGGGATTACAAAGTATCCTTGATAGGGAATAGTCTGGAGATCCTAGCTTGGTTTGAGCATCAAGCCGATAGTGCCGTTGACGAGACTTTTGACTTCTACGACTTCGCGGCCTACATGTCCAACCTCGAAATGGTGACCTATCCAGAAATACCAACGTTCCACATTGTATGGACGCCTTCGAATGAAGGCGAAGGGCTGTACAAACTAAGTTCTACGAATCCCGGTTCATTCCACTTTAATATAGAGAGTTGTGGAGCCCCCGGATCACCTGTGTTCATCGAGATTTTTCTGCCGCCTTTTGGAGCAAATGATGAACTTGATTCGCCCAACTTCTTCTTCCACCATCAATACATAGGAGGCACCTATGTTCTTGACCTACATGTTTACGATGCTGAGTCGGACGCGGACATCACTGCAGACTTCACGTTCGTCGAGTCTGGCGAGAAGAATGCCACCATCTCGGGCGTTATGCCAGATTCTGGAGAAATCATACTGTCGTTGCACCTCGACTATCAAATAGAAGGTTCACTCACACAAACTGATATTGACAAGTTCGACTCTTTTGAATACATAATCACCGTCTTAACCCACGGCTCCATTAGAGGAGTACGTTTTGAAATGAACCCTGGTTAGGATACTGAAAAAATATATTTAAGTCCACCAAATTCAATAAGTACAATATATACGACCTGCATTGTTGTTACTGAGCAAGATTATTGAGTGACAAGCATATGCCGTTAGATCTTACCCCAGAGAAACTGCTGGAAAGAGCAAAGGATCAGGAAAAAAAATATGGATGGCTCTATGCTGTTTGGTCTTATGAGCAAGCCCTACATTCTGCAGCGGAGACCAGTTCATTTGCAGCAGAAATCTGGCAACGAATGGGCTTTTGTTATGAACGAGCGTCCAGACAGACTGAAGATCTGGAAGAATTTGCCAAGCTCAGACGTCATGCGGTCGAAGCGTACCGGGAAGCTGCCAAACTATTTGAAAAGATAGATGACATGACGAATGATGGAAAAAATGCGCAATGCAATGCTCTTGCTGAATATGTGGGTTCTTGGTTGGCGTCTACGCCGTCAGAAAAGGCAAAGATGCTTGATGGATGCCGCAAATTCGGAGCCGAAGCGTTACAAGCGTTTCAAACGGCAGGAGACGAGCTGAATTACGGGAAGACGTGCAACCTCATGTTGCTATGTCTCTTCGAGCGCCTATATGTTGCGCCGACCCATGAGGAAAAGCGAGTTATCGCTCAAGAGGGAATGCAGCTAAGTAACGAGACTATTTCGATTCTGTCGAAGCTCGACGACAAGAGCGAACTCCTTCAGGCCTATTCAATAGCGAGCCTTCAAAACTGGTACGTCGCGGACATTGTGAGTGAACGGGAAGAAAATAGGAAGGAGCTGGCAGACCTAAGCGTGAGTTACTCGGACAAAGCGGTGGCCCTGTCTGGAGAGACGGACGACCCCTATGATATTGCGCTGTCCCGTTGGGCAGCGGCTTTGTGCGCCCTTGCATTCACTGAGGACATAACGACCGCGCTGGAGTATGCCAAAGAAATGTTGCAACAAGGGGTTGTCGTAAACGATAATTACCTAAGAGGGGTCGCGTCTTACATCTTAGCGTACGCCTCAGATTGGATGGTTCCCAAAGAAGCGAATCCAGATAAAAAGAAGGAACGATGCGAGGAGACCATTAAATACGCCGAAGACGCCGAGCGCTATCTTGCGCGTGTCGCTCAGGATTCCATAATTGCAGAAACCTTTCTGTTCTATGGTCAAAGCTGCTCGTCTCTTGCCTATGAATCGGCCAGCTCATCACAGAAACTTGCACTGTCAAAAAAAGCAGTGGAAGTTGGACGGAAGGGATTAGAATATGCAGTCCGTTCTGGATCCCCAGACGCTGTAGGCTCAACTCTTCACGCTTTGAGCAAGGCACTACATTTCTATGCTAATCTGGAGCTCAACACAGGTTACAAAAGGAAACTGCTAGAGGAAGCACTAGGTTACCGAAAAGAGTACAACAAAATCGTTGAAAGAGCCTTTCCATCTATGGATTGGGTTCTAGGCGTAGGCAAGGTCTATGCGGCTCAAGTAGAAGCGGAGCTAGCGAGATTGGAAGCAGACCAGGACAAGAAGAGAACACTTTTGGAACAGGCCATTGCAGATATGGATGACGGAGTGTTGAACTGCAAAAAATGGGTGGTGCCTCGCCCTACGCCATCCCTCATAAGTATCGTCGCTGGGTTCGAAGACTCGTTTGGCAAAATATTAGATGAGTTTTATCTGTTAACTGAAGACCCGAGAATCCTTCGCAAAGCAAATGGAGTCTACAGTGACGCGGCAAAACGATTCAGGGAAGTTGAGTTGATCAGCCGTGTTGCTGAGTCCTACTGGAAAATAGCGAGAAACCAAGACCGGCTAGGTGATGGGGCGAAGGCTGCCAGAAACTATGTCAAAGCGCACAACGAGTATAAGGTCACGGCTGAGAGGATGCCGAGTTTTTCGAATTTTTTTATGGACTATGCTTTATACATGAAAGCGTGGAGCAAAATCGAGAAAGCCAAGGTCGCTCACAACAACAGGCGACATGCCAGTGCAATGAAATACTACAGAGAGACAGCGAGCATTCTGAAGCAAACGAAACTTTGGAGTTACCTTTCTTCAAACTTCTTGGCGTGGTCACTTCTGGAGAAGGCGGAGTCACTCAGCAGGAATGACAGAAGCCCGAAGTCGATTGAAGCGTTCAATAACGCAGCCGAGATCTTCCGCGAAGCCAAGAACTCACTTGGAATCGCTGCTGACGAAATTGTGGATCCAGACGAAAAACACTTTGTTGAGAGGTTAATCGAAGCTTCTGATATGAGGGTGGAATATTGTTTTGGAAGAGTCGCCATTGAGGAAGCAAAAGTCTTGGACAGGCAGGGTGAGCACGTTGCAGGAGCTGAAAAATACGGGTCAGCAGCTAAAGTGTTCCAAACTATCGCGGACGCGAGGTCAGAGCAAGACCGTAGAGAGCTGCAGCCTGTGACCTATCTTTGCAGAGCCTGGCAGAAAATGTTGATGGCAGAGGCGAAGTCTTCTTCAACTCTGTATGGAGAGGCAGCAGAACTCTTTGAAAAAGTCAAGGAGCACACTCTTGATCAATCATCAAGCTCACTCGCTTTGGCTCACAGTAGCTTCTGCAAGGCTTTGGAGGCTGGAGTGGATTTCGAAATCACAAGAGACATTGAAATCTTTTCTGTCGCCAAGAAACACATGGAAGTCGCCGCGAGTTATTACATCAAATCAGGCTTTCAGACAGCAGCGGAATACGCCAATGGTATGCAACGCCTCTTCGATGCTTACATTTTTATGGAAACTGCCAAGGGGGAGACAGATCCAGAGAAGAAAGCAAGATACTACATGATGGCTGAAAAGGTTCTACAATTCTCTATTGGATCCTTCACTAAGGCGAAGCACCCGGAGAAAATTGAGCAGGCTCAACAGATTCTAGCGAGGGTTCGAGAAGAAAAAGAACTAGCAGGAATGTTGAGCGAAATTTTGCATGCTCCCACAATCGTCTCATCAACTTCAAGCCTCGTCACACTGACCCCTAGAGAAGAGAAGGCCGTGGGTTTGGAAAGTTTCGAACGCGCAAACATTCAGGCCACATTAGTTCCTCAAATCCAACAAGTCAAAACTGGAGAAGAATTGACCCTAGAAATGCACATCGCCAACGTAGGAAAAGAAGCGGTCTCACTTGCATACATTAATGAAATCCTTCCTGAGGGCTTCGAGGTAGTTACCAAACCAGATTATTGCCAAGTTGAAGATGCACATGTTAACTTGAAGGGAAAACGACTTGATCCCTTGAAGACCGAAGAGATCACGCTAACATTGAAATCATGCGATGAAGGCTCGTTTGAGGTCAAACCCAAAATTGCGTATCTTGATGAAACAGGTCATAAACTGTTGTGCGAACCAGAGCCTGTGACCATCGAGGTTTCAGAGGTGTTTCCGAGTCGGGTTTCCACGGGATACGCAGAGCTGGACAAATTGTTGATCGGTGGGATACCTGAAACTTATTCAGTCATTTTGACTTCACCGTTTTGCGATGAAAGAGACTTGCTGGTCAAAAGATTTCTGCGAGAAGGAGTTGGTAAGGGTGAAATTGTATTCTACATTACTGTTGAACAGGACAAGTTCGCACATCTTGCCGAGGAATACAAGTCAAACTTGTACCTTTTTGCCTGTAACCCTCACGCAGACAAAACAATCAAGAGCTCGCCTAATATATTTGAACTCAAAGGTGTTGAAAAACTAACTGAAATCAGCATTGCCTTGACAAAAACACTTCGTGAACTAGGAGAACCGAAAGATGTCGCCAAAAGAGCATGTATTGAAATAGTTTCAGATGTCCTACTTCAACATCAAGCAGTTCAAACGAGAAGATGGTTGACTGAGCTTATCACGGAGTTGAGAGCAAAAGGGTTCACTACGTTGGCGGTGATGAATCCTCTGATGCATCCGCCTCAAGACGTGCAAGCGATTCTGGGCCTCTTTGAAGGAGAAATCGCCCTCGAGGACAGAAGAACAGAAAGAGGTTCGCAAAGGTTCCTCAAGATTAAGCGCATGTATAACCAGAAATATCTGGACAGCGATTTACCTCTCCAAAAAGAAAAACCAGATGTGACCATCGAGGTTTCAGAGGTGTTTCCGAGTCGGGTTTCCACGGGATACGCAGAGCTGGACAAATTGTTGATCGGTGGGATACCTGAAACTTATTCAGTCATTTTGACTTCACCGTTTTGCGATGAAAGAGACTTACTTATCAACAGATTTCTGGAAGAAGGAACGCGCGAAGAGGCGATAGCATTCTACGTTTGTACAGAGGTAAGTGGAATGGATGCTCTTGCTCAGGGATTTCAGTCAAAGTTTTACATTTTTGTTTGCAACCCTCGAGCAGACATTATGATCAAGGATTTACCTAATGTGATCAAACTGAAGAGAGGCGTGATAAACCTGACTGACATAAATATTGCTTTGGCCAGTGTTTTTCGCAGAATAGACGAGTCGCCTAGTGGTTCACGAAGAATTTGTATTTCCATAGTATCTGATGTCTTGCTTCAGCATCAGGTCGTTACCACCAGAAGATGGTTAAGCGAGCTTGTCACGGGGTTGAGGGCGAGAGGTTTTACTACGTTGGCGGTGATGAATCCTCTGATGCACGCGCCTCAAGACGTGCAAGCAATCTTGGGCCTCTTTGAAGGAGAAATCGCATTAGAGGATAGAGCAACCGGAAAGGGTTCACAGAAGTTTCTCAAGATCAAACGGATGTACAACCAAAAATATCTGGACAGCGAGCTGCCTCTGACAAGAGAAAAACTGGTAAAGTGATGCCAAGTCCACAGCTTGTACATGCTGTTTGAAGTCGCCAAAAATCCGCAGTAGGATGCGTTACGTTGTCCGTCGGTCATATGTTAGTACGAATAAATTATATACTTCTTTCAATATTTATGTGAACGTTAAACTAAGGTTGATGGAAAAATGGTCATCGGAAAAGTAGAGACTGGGATAACAGGCCTCGACGCGATGCTACGAGGCGGCTTTCCAGAAGGAAGAATGATATTGATAACAGGTGGACCGGGAACTGGAAAGACAATTTTCTGCTCGCAATTCCTGCACTATGGCGCCACCAAAGAAGGAGAAAAGGCGGTCTACGTAAGTCTAGATGAGACCAAGAACCACTTCGTAGAAGAGATGTTAACCTTCGGTTGGGATTTTAAGAAGTTAGAGCAAGAGGGAAGGTTCACTTTTATAGATGCATCTGATGTCAGGCGTATTCCAGAGCAGGCATTTCAGGCTAGGCAGGTCGGCAAACTGCCCGTGAGTGGAAAGGAACTTGCACGTGCACGCTTGATAGACAATATTTTCAAGACATTTGAGGGAGGGCGTAGTATTGACAGATTTATTGGCGATATTGGTGCTCGACGAATTGTGCTCGACTCAATGTCTGGTCTTACGTTTCGCTTTCCAGAGGCTTGGGAGAAAAGGCAGGCAATATTAGATATTATGGAGGCTTTGAATAATATAGGAGCTACTTGCCTCATTACAAGCGAAGCTATATCAACAGGTGAAGAAAAACAGGTGCAGCCGGAAGAGTACTTGTCTCAAGGCGTTATTAATCTGCAGACGCTTCGAACAGGAGAACGTGCTGTGAGAATTCTGAAGATGCGCGGCACTGAAGTTGATTCTGTTCCGAGACCTTATAAAATAGGAGAAACAGGGATCGAAGTCTACTCTGATCAGAGCATCTATCAGACCTAGGCGAGGTACTGAAAACTCGAGACTACTTCTGAGAACACTGCAAAACAATTTATTTAGATGATGAAAGCAGGTTTACATTCGCAAGCCAGTTGGCTTGGAATACGAATTTGGAACAGTGAACTTCAATGTCTATATAGCTCCGGACTATGACGACTCAGTCCGTTTCTCAATAAGCTAGGATTGCGCGCGTTATGTTTGCTTCTGCCAAAAAATCTCTCCACATTTCCTAGGTAGAGCACCCACCATAGAAAGCTTTTTATTCTGTACAATCGCAAACATTGACTATTCCGTATTCAGATTCCCGTGTGAAATACCCGATTTAGGTACTTGAAAATGATAATGTCAATAGATGTTCGCGAAAAAGAAACTTTCCGTTTTGTTTTGGAAAGAGAGAGAATGCTCAAGTTAAAGTTGAAGGCTCTCAGACGCGGCGTCTGGTTCAAAGCGTTAAGCAGAATTGACCGAGCACTGTTTAATTTAACGATAAAGATTGTTCACGGAGTACGAAGCTTTGCTTTGGCCAAGACAGTTTTCACCGTGGTGAGAAAGTTGGAAGATGCTCTTGAAAACAGATTTTTGAATACAATAAAGGAAGCTGGTTTTTTGCTTGCTCGCAAGCTAAGTTTTTTCGCTCAAAAATGGGGCAATGACTCTGCCCGTGCATGGGCATTTGACAAGTCATTCGTGAAGTTTTTAGCGATAATGCACCTAAACAACCCGAGAGCGTTCAAGCCATGACGCGCAGCCAGTATGGTAAAAGGATATATTTACCATGCTAAATTTCGTTTATGCAGCTTTAATCTGCGTATTTTTCCTTGTTTACGTTTGGTCGTTCTATAATCTGCCCATTTTGATCGCTGGTGTCAGACATTTTCGTAGAAGCAAAAGAAAGTCTGAGAAAAGTGTTGAGGAAAGTTTGCCCACCTTTTCGATCGTTGTGCCAGTGAAGAACGAGGAGAGGGTCATAGGCAGACTGTTGGATGCACTGGTGAAGTTGCGATATCCGGCTGACAAGAAGGAGATAATTATTGTCGAAGATGGGTCCACTGATGGAACGCTTGATGCTTGTTTGAAATATGCGCGGGAGCCAGGCCTTAATGTAAGGGTTTTGCATAGGTCATCTTCTAACGGTAAGCCTTCCGCTCTAAACTACGGGATCAAGAACGCAAGAGGGCAGATTGTTGGAGTTTTTGACGCGGACAGCGTTCCTGCTAATGATGTGTTGTTGTCTGCTAGCGGATATTTTGCGGATTCTGAGGTCGCCGCAGTTCAGGGCAGAACATTGTCGATTAATTCCGAAGAAAACATGTTAACCAAGTTCATTTCCTACGAGGAGGCTGTCTGGTGCGAGACCTATTTACGAGGAAAGGATGTTTTGGATCTATTTGTTCATCTGAAGGGTAGCTGCCAGTTCATAAGGCGTGATGTCTTGGAAAAGGTTGCAGGCTTTGATGAAAAGGTCTTGTCTGAGGACATGGAGGTTTCGGCGAGGCTCACTGAAAAGGGCTACAGGATTAGGTACGCTCCGGATGTTCGGTGTTGGCAAGAAACCCCGGGTGATTTGAAGCAGTTATTTAAGCAGCGCACAAGGTGGTTTAGGGGGACGATGGAAGTTGCTTTCAAATATGGCAGGCTCATCGCTAAACTGAGCAGGAAAAACCTTGATGCTGAAGCCACCTTGTTTGGACCTTTCGTGTTGATTGCTTCCCTGCTGACTTATTTTGCGGCTTTCTGCACATTCTTTACTACTTTTCCGTTTGATATTATGTGGCAGTTTTTGGTGCGGTTCATGGCTGTGATCACGACGGTTACCGTGTTGGTCTGTGGTCTGGCGTTGGTTTATGCCTCGAAACCGAGAAGGTTGGCAAATTTGCTGTGGCTTCCGTTCATCTATTTCTATTGGAGTCTACAGACACTTATTGCGCTGTACGCGGTTTTGCTCATTCTTTTGCGAAGACCAAGAAGATGGGTGAAGACTGAGAAGAAAGGTGTTGTGAGGAATTCTGCGATGAATGTTGGCGGTGTCATAAGTCATGGGTGAGAATGCGCTGGAAGTTTTGGGTTCGGGTAAGAGTGTTGCATTAGAGTTTGAAGATAAACCAGCAATTTCGATTCTGTTGCCTGCGTATAATGAGGCAGACATAATTTCGAAAATTATTAAGGCTTATCATGATGAGATTTGCGGGAAGTTGCCTACGGTGCTTGTTGTTGCTGAGGATGGTAGTACTGATGGAACCCGGGAGATTTTGACTTCTTTGAAGAGGGAGGTTCCTATGATGTTATTGTCTGATCATAACAGAAAGGGGTATGCAAAGGGTGTCGGTGATGCTTTGAAGAGTTGTGATAGCGATTGGGTTTTCTTTTCGGATTCTGATGGGCAGTATTTTCCGTCTGATTTTTGGAGTTTGTGGGAGAATCGTGATGGTTATGACATGGTTATTGGTCGTAAGCTTCGTAGGAGTGAAGGTGTGCACAGGACTGTTTTGGCTAATGGCTTTCACAAGCTAGTGAATGGTTTGTTTGGTTTGAATTTGCATGATGCTGATTGTGGTTTTAGATTGATTCGTAGAAAGGTTGTTCGTACTGTGGTTGATGACGTTAGATTTCTTAAGTATAGTTTTTGGGCTGAGTTTACGATTAGGGCTTGTTTGAAGGGCTTTAGGGTTTGTGAAGTGCCGATTAGTCATGGTAGTCGAGTGCATGGTGACACACATATCTATAAGCCTTCGAAGATTCCGATGATAATTCTCAAGCAGCTTCAGAATCTGGCTCGTTTATATGTGGACTTGAGAAATGGTTCTTAGGATTGCAAAACGTCTTTTAGATTTTTTGATGGAAAAGAATTGACAACGCCCAAAGTAATTGCAGTTGTGCCTGTGTATAATGGTGAGCCATTAGTTGTAATAGGCGCCATCAAGTCTCTTCTCTTACAAGACTACCCTTGTCTAAGAATAGTGGTTGTAGATGACTGCTCCAAAGAGCCGTTGTATTCATTATTGTTGAAAGAGTTTTCTGATTTCCATCAGTTGACAGTACTAAGAAATGAAAGGAATGCTGGTTTCGCTCAAACTTTGAATAGGGCTCTTGAATCCGTTATAGATGAAACTTTCCTTTTGGTATTAGAACAAGATTGCGAATTATTGGATACAGATTATATCACAAAAGCTCTCAAACATTTCAATTGCGACTACGTCGGTGTAGTTTCGGGGGAGAATTTACTTCCTCCTGATGAGAATTTGTCTTTGGTTAAAAGAATATTTGTAAATCATTTATGTGAGAATGTTCACGATTCAGGTGTGGCTGAAGTTGGTTTCTCATTACTGAAAGCTGATGTTTTTCGAATTGATGTTCTCAAAAAGGTAGGCGGCTTTGAATCTTCGGCTGAATGGAAGCTTGCGAGTGAAGAACATATTATATCTTGCAAAATACGATCTTCAGGGTACAAGATAATAAAAGATTCAAATTTGCAATTTAGGGCGTATTGGGGTAGACAGGAAAAATTGTGGCAGAATCTTGGGAAGGAAGCCATCTATGGTCGGGGTCTCGGATGGGCTCTGGCTAGGGCGCAATCTGATTTGAAAATTGGAGAGAGTGAACAACTTAAATCTAAGAGGTTTAGTAGGATGATTCAAGTGCAATATGTCTTGCTGACAGTTTTCTCAGTGTTCATGTTTTTGTATTCCCCGTTGTTGTCATTAGCATTGTTGTCTTTAACTACGTTGGTGCAATTTGCCTATTTGATTCATCGATCGTTTGTTTTCAGTCGCATCAAAGAAAAATTGCTATTCGTTGCCACAGGTTTTATGAGAAGCTGGATCTACGTTCCCAATTTCTTCATTGGTTTCCTGTATGGCCTTATTCTTAGATGTAAAGAAAGAGTGTTTGAGTAGTTAGGACTAGTTGAGCGTTGAGGTAAATACTTTTGAGAATTGTCATGGTGGCTCCTTTTAGTGTATATCCAAAAGGTACGGTTTCTATTAGGATGTTACCTATAGCAACAATGTTAGCAAAACGTGGTCATAACGTCTCTATAGTTGTTGCTCCCTATGACAATTCATCTGAATCTGGGAAAGAATATGTCCTTGAGGGTGTCAAAATCTACAACATAAAGTTCAGAGATTTTCCTCTGGTTAAGTATCCTTTAACTCTGATCAGTGTTTGTCAGAGAATATTTCGTCTGCGTCCTCAATGTGTTTATGCTTTTAAGCCAAAAGGGTATAGTGGTTTGGTTGCGATGTTTTTGGCTTCATTAAAGCGTTTTGGTTTTTTGAAAAACTTGAAGTTAGTACTGGACTCAGACGATTTGGAAGGATATGGTGGTTTTTCTGACTACTTTAGGGAACTTTCTATTTACCCAAAGAGTATGTTGTATTTTTTTGATTTTCAGGAACGATGGATCCCCAAGCATGTAGACGCAATAACGGTTGCCAGCCGAGCTTTAGAGACGAGAATTATAGAAAGGGGCATATCTCCCGACAAGGTTTTCTATGTTCCAAATGGTGCACCACAGCGAGACTTTAATGTGGACGATGACGAAGTTGTGGTTTTAAGGAGAAGCCTAGGTCTAGAGAACGTTCCCGTAATTTTGCTTTACACTAGGTTTTTTGAATACAAAGTTGAGAAGGTAATTGAAGTTTTGAAGTGTGTTAAGAAAGAGCTGAACGATGTTAAGCTTTTGGTAATTGGCAAGGGAGAATTCGGTGAAGAGAAGAAACTTGAGGATTTGGCTTTGAGAGAAGGGCTTAACGACTCCGTAGTATTTGGCGGTTGGATTGAATCCAAGGACATACCTAAGTACCTAGCTATTGGCGATGTGGCTATGTATCCTTTTGATGATACTCCTTTGAACAGAGCTAAGTGTCCTGGGAAACTTGTGGAGCTTATGATTGCTAAACTGGCTATTGTCGCCGATAGAGTTGGACAAATCGCAGAATATATTAAAAATGGAGAATCGGGAATTTTAGTGGATTCTGATGCTCCTACTAGAGAATTTGCTCTCTCTATCGTGAAAGTTCTAAAAAACGGTGCATTACAAAGAAAGTTGGGTGTGAATTCTCAAAATAGGATTTTAAACGCTTTCAACTGGGCTAAGCTCACGGATGAAGTGGAACGGGCAATATCCTTTGCAAGGAAAGGAACTTTATGAACGAAGAGAAGTCGCAAGACGCGTTGGAAATGCAAAGAAAATTGGAACTCAAGATTAGAGTTTTGTGTGGAAAGACCGCGTCTGTTGAAGAACTTCAAAAGGCGTATGATGAATTCCATTCTTTCCTTCTTAGGTATGGCGTTCGTGGCAAGTTACCACAAGATTATTTGTACAAGAGCAGTTTATCGCCAATCGACAAGCTTTTTCTAGAGAAAATAGGTGGGGGAAAATCTGTTTTAGAGATAGGATCGGGAGACGGACATTTTTTGATTGCTTGTGCTAGGAAAGGAAACTCGACGATTGGGTTAGATATATCTGAAGTGATTGTTCGTCGGTTAGAAGCTGCGCTTGAGAAAGAAAGAGTGACTGCGGGATTGAAACTCGGTGATGCAAGGAATCTAGAATTTCCCGACCAAACCTTTGATTATGTTGTTAGCAAAGACTTGATTGAACATATACCTGGAGCAGATTTGCAGCTTCACTTGCGTGAGGTTTGGAGGGTTTTGAAACCTAATGGTTGTTATTTGATGTGGACGCCTTCTAAACTATTAGGCCATACCTCTCTTGGGTCCCATCTTAAAGAGTATTCGTTGTCAGAGGTTTTTTCGGAATTTAATAAAGGCCATTTTAAGCCGACTGTTATGAACCTTCATGTTTACATGCTTCTGAGAAGGACAAGCACCATTCCCGGTAATATCGTATCATGCCTTATCAAATATGAAAATATTATATTAGAACAGCTTCTCCAGAAGCTAGAAATAAACGTTCAGCACTCCTTGTTTTACCTTATAGTGCCTCCGATATGTATCGCTGCATACAAGGTCGATTCACAAAACAGTCAGCAGAGATAATGAGTGGCGAAAGAGACTTTGAATTTTGGGAACATACGAACCTATTTTGATAAATCGTTTATTCTAGTATTTGTTTTGTCGATTTTACTCCGTCAAATCTGGATTTTCAGTGTAATTGAACGGGACGAAGGTGGCATTGCAGTTGTCGCTTTGCAATGGCTAAATGGCTACTTGCCCTATGTTCATTCATTAAATAATGCTGGTCCATTAGCATACGCCCTGTATTCTGCTTGCACTCTTCTGTTTGGCAGAGATTTCATTTCGATACGAGTCATGAGCAATATCATTTTTTTCTTATCTATTATTGCTATGTATTTATTTGTGAAAGACTGGTTTAATAAAAAAGTCGCTTTGGCGTCGTCGCTTTTTTACGGTATTTTCATGAGCTCTCCTATATATGAAGGTCAGCTTGCTTTGACTTCTAGTTTGTCAGCGCCGATAATTGTGTTCTCATTTTTCTTTTGTGGCATGTATATTAAAAACAATTCCAGAAAGTATTTGCTCATTGCATCGTTTCTCCTAAGCGCCGCAACCCTGATAAAAGTGATAGATGTACTTGGACTTTTACTTCTGATTGGTGCAATCTCGACAAGCTATTTCCATAATAAACTAAAGAGCTTTTGTGCAAAAAACCTATTGGGTGATTTGGTATGTGTTATAGTCGGTTTTAGTGTACTTCCTGCATTTTTCCTTACATATTTTAGTTTGGCAGGAGCTTTGGGTAACATGGTTGACGTTTTCATTAATAAGACTCTTGTAGGTTATCAAAGCATGTCCGATGTTCCATTTGGGATAATTTTTAATGTAGTAGCGCAAGGTTTGCCTCTTTGGGTTTTTGCTATTTTCGGCCTATTATTTTCTATTAGGAAAAAAAAGTTTGATCTATTTTTGATTGGATGGCTAGCTTTTGCCGTTATGATCGCGGCATTCCCCCCACATTTTGGGCACCGTTTCATATACTTAATAGCACCAGCATCAATTTTAGCGGGACTAGGCATTACAATAACTCTTGATAATCTTAATGGTGGCTTAAGAAAGAAAAAAAGGACTCTAAATGGCAAATTCGTTACGGCATTGTTAATGGTAGCTCTGTTAACTTTGTCTTTATTAACTGCCTTTGTATTTCAACTTGGGCAATATCCCCAGTATCACATGACTTCCCAGCTTTTCAATTTTAGTTGGGGCTATGCCGATTCAAGCTCTTATTCTACTCAGACTAAACTTGCAGAATTTTTAAGACTAGGCAGTGCCTCTGATAGTCAAATACTAGTTCATGCCTGGTCCGCCGAAATATATTACCTTGCGGGTAAACTGCCACCAAGTAAATACGTCTGGACGAGACCGGATGGAATCCAGATTCCTGAAAGCGAATATAATCGACTGATTGAAAGCGTCAAAAATCATGAATTTGAATTTATTGTTTTCTTTGACAATTCTTTCGCTGCACTTAGATATAGAATCAGCGATCCCATAGTCAACCAGACTTTAAACAATTATTTCTACTATGGAAACATAGATAACGCGTTTATTTTCAGTTGGCATAATTCTGTAGGGCAATCCATTTACTACAACTTTGTTGAGCACTTTCAATCTGCCTTGAAACTTTATTTTATGGATAGTACAACTATTCAAGATATAGATAATTATTTCAAAAGTGAGCCTATTTTTATTCCAGCTATCTATTCGTTGTCAATTAATGGTGATGTTAGAGACGCTATCTTTCATCATCCACCCTCTACAGGTAATAGTAGTATCGCTTATAATATGTTAATTCCTGAGAATGCTTCGTTAAAATTTGGAATTGCAATCAATCCTGCCATGTGGGAAAAAACTGATGGAGTAGATTTTGTCATCAAAATCAAAGATGGCAATGATACTCAAAACATTTGGGATTACTATCTGAATCCGAAAAATGTATTAATAGATAGAAAATGGCACGATATTGAAATGGATCTTCACGCCCATCGTGGCAAGGAAGTCACTATTTTCTTCATTACAATGCCAGGACCAGAAAATGATAATGGATATGATTGGGCATATTGGGCTACTCCAGTCATTTTAGTACGAAGGTGAAACTATTATTGAAATACGCACCTTCTTGTCTTTTGCGCAGTTTGTCCACCAAGAATTCCGACTTATACCTACTAGTATTTGGATTATTGTTCCGTCTTGGTCTTTCACCATTTTCGAGGGATCCTTGGGACATGAATGTATGGCAGACTGTCGGTTCAGCTATATTGTCTGGTCAAAATCCATACGCATTAACTTCCAATGGGCTAATTTATCCTCCCTTATGGGGTGCTTTTTGCGCAGCAAGTTATTTGTCATACACATTGACAACCAACCCTTTTCTATCATATTTTACGTTGAAGTTACCTATTGTCATAGCTGACATCTTGATCAGTTTAATCATAAAAAAAACAGTCTATAATCATACTCTCGACGTAACCAAAGCGCGAGCAGCAATGCTACTTTATCTTTTCAACCCTGTCACGATTATTGTCTCTTCACTTTGGGGCATGTTCGATGCCATTCCAACATTATTCGCCCTTCTGTCACTGCTTTACCTGTCACAAGGCCAATACCTAAAAAGCGGTTTAACTCTAGGTGCAGGAATAGGCTTCAAAGGCTTTTTCCCCGCACTGTTACTACCGTTTTTCTTATTTTATATATGGAAGAACGAGAAAAGAGTATCAGATTGCCTCAGTTTCAGCATCTATACAGCCTTAGTTCCAATAGTAATCTCGATACCGTTCCTCATAACGGATTCTAATACATACATATCTATGATACTTTTCCCCATCAAAAGGTTGCCCCAACATTTAACATACTGGTTTTCAATAAGCGAGCTTCTCAAAGCAAATGCGATTTCCACAGCCACTATTATCTCTCTCAGTTCCGTTGTCTCGCTTTCATTATTTCTAGCACTCTACCTTTTTCTCGCTAAAGAGATAAGCGTATGGCCGATGAAGAGTGACCAAGACAAAATGAGTTTTATTTTGAAAGGTACAATTCTGGTGATAATCACCTTCTATCTGACATCGAGTACCGTGAACGAACAATACTTCATTTGGGCAATTCCTTTTCTAATATTGTACATAGAAATTTACAATCAGTCACTGAAGTTTCCTTTCTACTGCCTCTGTATCCTTGACACGTTTTTTCTCTTTCTAAACGTAGGTCTTAGCTTCTTCACACCAATAGCTGACATACCATTTTGGTGGACTAGTTTTCAATATTCAGCTCCATCTATGGCACTTATGATCTTAACTGGAATCTTGTTTTCAGTAGTTTGCATAATAGTATTCCTAAAACTGCGCAAACCTTTAGCCCCGAACTCCTCAATCGTCTTTGACCGTGTAAGGAAAAGATCAAAGCTATGATAAATTTTATATATTTATCGAATTAAAAACCGTACAATCATTTATTAAAAATGATTTGGTGAACCTAAAGTGGATCGTATTTTGATCACGGGTGGCGGCGGTTTCATCGGGAGCCATCTCGCGAGATACCTGTACCAGCAAGGTCACTTTGTAAGAGTAGCCGATGTCAAATTCGACGGCTATATCCAAGAAAAACACTACAATGAAAAACTAACCCTCGACCTAAGAAACTGGGAAAACTGTCTTAAAGCGACAGAAAACATAGACAAAGTTTACAATCTAGCAGCAAACATGGGCGGCATAGGCTTCATAACAACAGTAGGCGCAGAAGTAATGCACGACAACACCCTAATAAACACCTACATGCTCGAAGCATCAAGACAAAACAAAGTGAAAAGATTCCTGTTCAGCAGCTCAGCATGCGTTTACCCAACATACCGCCAAACAGACCCAAACGTCACAGGACTAAAAGAAGAAGACGCTTATCCAGCAGATCCAGACAACTTCTACGGCTGGGAAAAACTCTACACTGAAAAAATGTGCCAAGCCTACCAACGCGACCACAATATGGACATCCGCACACTCCGTTACCATAACATCTATGGACCAGAGGGAACCTACAAAGGCGGAAGAGAAAAATCTCCAGCAGCACTCTGTAGAAAAGTAGCCGAAGCACTAAACCCAGGCGAAATCACAATCTGGGGAGACGGCAAACAAACACGCTCATACTGCTACATCGACGACGCCGTGAAAGCAACAATAAAACTCATGGAATCAAACTACAACAAACCAATAAACATAGGATCAGACAGACTAGTTACGATAGATGAACTCGCCGACATAATAATCAAAACATCAGGAAAAACCATAACAAAAAAATATGACCCAACAGCCCCACAAGGAGTAAGAGGAAGAAACGCCGACCTCACACTAGTCAAAAAAATACTAGACTGGGAACCCCAAACAACACTCGAACAAGGCCTAGAAAAAACATACAAATGGATAGAAACAAAAGTAATCGAAGAAAGAGAACTCACGCAGACGTATGCGCAAAGGATTTAAAGCATTTTGGTTCCCTAACTAAAAGACAAGGTGAAAATTATGCCAAACGAGAGACTCGTTGCCTTTTTCCCATTTCTAGTAATTAGCGGTATATTGGTTTCTGCAATGGCGATGATGCTGTATTTAGATTGGATCGTAAATCACATTCTTTACAGTTATGATCTTCGTTTCAGCTTGGATTGGGCCGTGCCTTACTGGACAACATTGAGAATCACCATGCTATTGTGCGGTCTGGCAGCTGTCGCTGTCACCGTTGCTGGTTACAGCTCAAGCAAAAGGGCGAAAATGGAAAGCGACAAAACGGCTTTTGTATGCAAATCCTGCGGAGCCACGTGGGCTGAAGTTGACAAGATAGTACGGATTAGGGGTGAACTTCCAAAATTCAAAGTCCTCATCAATTGTCCTTCATGCGGTGAGAAACGTGCTGACCGCACCATAACTGTCAAAGATGACGATTTAGAAACTTTGGTGGAACACTAACCAAGACAATTATTTACGAACAACTTTCTCATCCAAATCTACAATTCCAATGTCGCTATCCGACTCTTTCGCGTCAGCTTTTCCCAAAACATAGTTGCAGTAGGGACAAACATTCACAAGCTTGGTCTTGCCATCACTGAAATCCAACATGACCAGAGGCTTGCCAAAAACCCGCTTACAATTGGGACAATTAGCAAGCAAGTGATTCTGGTTTTCCTTCGAAGACCGAACCTTACTGTTAACAGATTTAGTGTCTACCTTCTTAGAAACCGGCTTCTCACTGTAACCCTTGTTCAAGAACCCAAAAACTAAGACAACGCCGCTCAAAACCAAAGGAACAGCCAAACAAATATAGATCGAATTCAAAAACGCCCAATACGGACTAGCCCAATTAAAACTAAACTGCAAACCATAATCATAGAGCTCACCGTGCACGATTCCATTAAGCTCGTTCATCAAAAACAATACAAAAGCGCCACTGACAAGCCACACTATCAAAACAACACGTGCGAATCCAGAATTACTCAACAAATCCCTGAGTCCCATACGCCCACCAATCACTAATAGTTGCTTCAGTATAACAAAAGCATTATGAACTCAAAATCCAAATCTAAAATAATCCAACAACTACAAGGACAGAATCCAACAAACCCAATAAACCCAACAGCCATGTAAAAAGCGGAAAACGCACACCAATAAACACCCTAATACCCAACAGCCCCAAACTGTGAGGGTTCAGCCCATTTCTCAGAAAAGCTATTATTGCGCGCGCTAGTCTTCAGAAAAAGAAAATACTGGCAACATCACTTGCTCGGGACCCCACCCACAGTGGAGATATCTCCCGAAATCTGTCGTTAAATGTCTAGTTATCTCTTTTCTCCGGGGATCATGATACAATACGTATTCCTGAGATTTAAGCACTTATGGAAGAAAATTCTAGAAGTTATCTGGGTGGCTAACCCTCCACTTCTGGACACTAAATCCCTTGGAACTTTCAGATTACTGCCATTCTTCGTTCCTAGATCTCTAAACCCCTTATTCTCCACAGCTATTCTTTCTGCACTTGCAATCAAATGTCTAGGTACTCCTATGCCTACTGGGTACTAGAAATCTGGAGGGTTTTATTAGTAAATACGGAGTTTTTTTCTAGAGCGCTGCTACAGCCATCTCTTCTTTCTGAAATAAAGGACCATTACTACTCCAATACAAAGCATGATAAGTAAAACGATTGGATATCCCACAGACATCTCAAGCTCTGGCATGAACCTGAAATTCATCCCATAAATACCTGCTACTAAAGTCAACGGAATAAATATTGTAGCAATAATCGTCAACACCTTCATAACTTCATTCATTCTGTTGCTGACACTCGAAAGGTAAATGTCCAGCATTCCCGAAAGCATATCCCTAAATGTTTCGACCGAATCAATGACTTGGATAGTGTGATCATAAACATCTCTGAAATATATGGCTGTAGACTTGTTGATTAACGATGATTCCCACCTTTCTAAGCGATTTATAACCTCTCTCAAGGGCTATACTGACTTTCTCAAGAAGATCATCTCTCTCTTCAAGTCGTAAATTGCCTGTAGAGTTTCTGGTTTTGGATTGACTACTAGTTCCTCTTCAAAATCCTCAATTCTATCGCCAAGTTTTTCAAGAATTGTGAAGTAGTTGTCAACAATTGCATCCATCAAAGCATAAGCTAGATAGTCGGCTCCCATCTTTCTAATGCGACCTTTGTCAGTTCTGATACGTTCTCTAATTGAGTCAAAAACGTCTCCTTCGCTTTCTTGAAATGAAATGACGAAGTTTGAACCAAGAATCATGCTAACCTGTTCTGCCTTTGTTTCCTTTTCACTTTCAGAGTAACGAAGCATTTTCAAAGTTAAGAAGATGTAATCGACAAAATCCTCGATTTTTGGACGCTGCCCTGTATTCAGAATATCCTCTAAAACAAGTGGATGAATATTGAAGTATTTACCGATTTTCTCTATAATTTCCAACTGGTGAAGACCATCTATGTTAATCCAAGTCACGGTAGGTTTGTCTTTAAATGGGAAACATTCTTCAACGTTTTTTGCTTCCTTCTCTTCGAAATGGCGTTCATCATAATCAATGATCGTTATCGTTGCTTTTCCAACCTTCATTTCCCCGACATGAACAAGAGTGCCTGGTGGAAGGCCAGCTTTTTTTCCTCTCTTCTTGACGGTTCGAGGCAAGATGATCCTACTCTTAAGCAAGTTTTCTTTAGAGAACTAATAAGCTTTCGAATCTGGTTTCATTGAAACTATGGACCAGCGTTGTTCAGTCTACTCTACGCAACAGTTGTGGTGTGCTGATGTCTATTTCATGACGTTTACATGTTTCTAAGACCGTCCTCTTAAGGTCAGCATCAATTTTTGGGAGGCTTCTTATCTGGTTAACAAACACATATAGAGAGTATTCAATTGCGAAATCACCAAATTCGGTGATCCAGACATATGGCTTTGGGTCCTTCAGCACTCCCTCCACTTTGCTTGCAGCTTCCAGCAGAGCAGTCTCCACAATTTTGGGGTCTAATTCATATCCAGCTGTGATTGCACAGCTTCTTCTCACATTTGTCTTCTTTCCGTAGTTATCAATTTCCGACTTCAACAATTCCTGATTAGGAACCGAAACCAGAACATTATCCAAGGTTCTCATTCTTGTGTAAATCAGATCCACAGCTACCACATCTGCAAACTTACCGTTGAAGTAGATCCTGTCACCAATTTGGAATGGTCTGCTCGTCATCACAATTATGCCAGCGATAGCATTCCCAATAGTATTCATTGCAGCAAAACCTAAGATGGTCCCACCAGCAAGAGCCAGTAAACCAGCGATTAAGCCAACCTCAATACCAAATTGTGCAATAATAACAACTATGACTGCTAATCCTGCTATCCATTGAAAAATTCTCCTCAAAGTGAACGCAATATTTTCTTCAAGCTTTCGCTGTTCTTTCAACCTCGTTATCTGTCTCATGAGGAGCTTATACACAACAAAAACAATAAAAATCGCTACAGCTGAAAATACGATTCTGCCCAAATTGGAAGATATCCATCCAATGAAATCCTCTAAAAAGCTCATGTTATCTTCCTCACCTGATAGGTTTGCTGTTGTTTTTATAACCTTTCTGTACTCTTCAATTCTGCCATCGACTACCACTTGAAACTACTTTCTATAGCTCTGCATGCAAGTAGCATGAATTTGGTTTTCACATCCGCATAGAGAGCCTAGATGCTAATATAACAGAGAACCCAATCGGGTTCTATAGCTTGTAATAGAAAAAAGGGTGTTGAGAAGTTGCTTACTAGACCGAAACTAGCTGCCCTTACATTCTGGGATTCCTTTGAGTCCTTCTCTTGTTTTGCTTAGTGTTATTACGTCTCCAAAGCCTTGAATTTGGTTGACTGGTAGACAGATTGTTATGTGGCCAAGAACAGGCTTCTTGAATCCTAACTCATTAGTAGCTTCTTTGGACAAGTCCACATGTACGTGTGTTATTTTCCATTGATCGTCCATTTCAGCTCCTGAAACCTTGCCGACATTGAAGGCATCCGTAGTGATCACCTTTTTTCCATTAATTTCACTTACTTTGACCATCTAATCACCATACAAAAATAAGATCTATCAAGCAATAAAAGCTTAATCTCCTGACTTGTGGAAGAAACTCCAAGTGAGCTGAGCGGGATTTGGACCCCCAACAGCGTGGAGGCATCACCCGCAAATTCCCTCTTTTTTGCGCGCATCAGGATAAACGCGCTCTATCTGTGTTTGAACCGCCGTATGCCAAACATAGCGCACGCATGCCGCAAAACGTTTAATCATAATTTCTCCATTTACAAAATGGCTAAGTTTAAATTTGTGAAGCTGCAAATAACTCTACTCTTTCATTCAGAATCCAATTTAAACTGGTGACAGGATGGAAAAACTAAAAATTGCCTTCTACTGGGCAGCCAGTTGCGGTGGCTGTGAAATCGCTGTCTTGGACGTAAACGAGAAAATTCTTGATGTTGTGGCAAAAGCAGACATAGTCTTTTGGCCTGTAGCCATCGACATCAAATACAAGGACGTTGAAGCCATGCCAGACAAAAGCATAGATGCTTGCTTCTTCAACGGCGCCATAAGAACCGAAGAAAACGAACGCATAGCCAAACTTCTGAGAGAAAAATCAAAAATTCTTGTTGCTTTCGGCTCGTGCGCCTGTGACGGATGCGTGAAAGGACTTGCGAACCTTTGGAACAAGGAAACAATCTTTCAGCGAGCATACTTCGAAACTCCTTCCACCAAAAATCCCGAATTGGTGACCCCCCAAACCTCAGTCAGTGTCAAAGAAGGAGAACTCGAGCTACCAGAATTCTACGACACCGTAAAGACCCTAGCCCAGACGGTGGATGTAGACTACTTCATTTCAGGCTGCCCGCCTCCAATTTCATGCATAATCCAAGTGTTCGAAGGATTCATAAGTGGCAACTTGCCTCCAAAAGGATCAAGCTTTCTGCCAAACAAATCAATTTGCGACGAATGCCCAAGAGAGAAAAAAGAGCACTCAATCACCGAAATAAAGCGAATCTACGAAATCGAAGACGACTTTAAAACATGCTTCTGGGATCAACAAGTAATATGCATGGGACCAGCAACACGGGCTGGCTGCGGTGCGCAATGTCCAAAAGTAAACATACCTTGCACTGGGTGTGGTGGACCAGGTCCACGCGTCGCTGATCAAGGTGCAGCGATGATTAGCGCAATGGCATCCATCGCTACAGACCCAAGCGTTATAGAGCAAGTTGTTGATCCCATAGGAACTTTCTACAAGTATTCTCTTGCCAATTCCATTTTGCGGAGGAAGGTGATAAAATGAAAGAAATAGTCATAGATCCAATCACAAGGCTAGAAGGACACGGGAAAATAACAATATTCTTGAACAATGAAGGAAATGTTGAAAACGCCTACTTTCAGGTTCCGGAACTGAGAGGCTTTGAAAGATTCTGCGAAGGAAGAAGAGCCGAAGATTTACCTATAATAACCACTAGAATCTGCGGAGTCTGCCCAGTTGCGCATCATATGGCAAGCGCCAAAGCCTTGGACGCCGCGTTCAACGTCGAACCAACTGAGACCGCCAAAAAACTGAGAGAACTTGAATACGCCGCCTACTTCATCTACGACCACATACTCCACTTCTACTTCTTGGGAGGTCCAGATTTTGTTGTGGGACCAGATGCGCCTCCAGCGAAAAGAAACATTCTTGGAGTGATAGAGACAGTAGGCTTAGAAATTGCTGGTGAAGTAATAAAGCACAGGGCCTATGGACAGAAAATAACAGGCATGCTGGGAGGAAGACCAACACATCCGGTTAGCGCGTGTGTGCCGGGTGGAATTGCAAAGGGCTTGTCCGAGGAGGAAAGGCAAGAAATTGAAAAAATGGTGAGAAGCTGCGTCGAATTCGCGAAATTCAGTCTCAAAATCTTCGATGACGTAGTTCTCAAAAACATGGATTACGTGAAATTGATCAAAAGTGAGCCGTACACCCTAAAAACATATTACATGGGGACAGTCGACAAGAACAATAAAGTCAATTTCTATGACGGTAAGGTTCGAGTAGTAGATCCTCAAGGAAAAGAGTTCGTAAAATTCGGTCCTAAAGAATATTTAGATATTATCGAAGAGCATGTTGAGCCATGGACCTACGTTAAACTGCCTTACCTCAAGAAAGTCGGATGGAAGGGCTTTGTTGATGGATTTGACAGTGGCATCTACAGAGTGGGACCCCTCGGAAGGCTGAATGCTGCTGAAGGCATGACAACACCCATAGCGCAACAAGAATATGAAAGAATGTACGAAATTCTAGGTGGAAAACCGGTCCACAACACCCTTGCGTTTCACTGGGCAAGGCTAATCGAGCTCATGTACGCAACTGAACGCGCTCTTGAATTGGTCACTGATAAAGAGATAACAAGTAAGAATATTAGAAATAAACCCGGAAAACCCGGCGAAGGCGTTGGAATAGTGGAAGCTGCCAGAGGCACACTGATCCATCACTATCAACTTGATGAAAAAGCCCTAGCCAAAAAGGTCAATCTTATAGTAGCTACGACTCACAACGCTCCAGGCATTTGCATGTCAATAAAGAACGCTGCGAAGGGTCTTATACACAACGGTAAGGTCAGCGACGGATTACTGAATAAGGTCGAGATGGCCTTCAGAGCTTATGATCCATGCTTTGCTTGTGCCACTCACTTTGCTGTTGGAGATATGCCTTTGGAAGTCAGGATTTACGATCATGAAGAATGTTTGTTAAAAACAATAAGAAGGTAGGGATAAAACATGAATGAAACTAAAGTTGGAGTATTCCTGTCTGACTGCGGAAATCAGCTCTCCCAAATCCTCGATTTTGATGCTTTGGTCAATCATGTGAAACAAGTTCCTGGAGTCGCCCTTGTCGTAAAGGCTAGTGAGTTCTGGCGTGGCGAAGGACTGAAAACCATTGTTGATGCCATTAAAGGCAAGAAAATAAGCCGAGTCGTCGTTGCAGAGAGCCTTCCTAAACTAAGCGAGATAAGAGTCGTCAAAGCTGCAGAAGAGGCTGGTCTTAACCCCTATCTGGTGGAAGTTATAGACCTTAAAGACCACTGTGCATGGCCTCATCGTGACACACCATCTGAGGCTACTGAGAAGGCTAAAGCAATGCTCCTAGCTGCCATAGAACGTGCAAAGCTTCTCGAACCTATTGAGAAGCTGGAGTTTCCAATCACTAAATCTGTTTTGGTCATAGGCGGAGGCATAGCTGGAATGCAGACTGCTGAAGATTTGGCGGACTTGGGAATCAAAACGTACATTGTTGAGAAGTCGCCATTCCTTGGCGGCTTGGCTACTCGTGCAGGCCGATTCTTCCCAACCGACGACTGTGCCATCTGCATTCAATCTCCTGCTTCAGACGTCAAAACTATCACGCACACCTCTAGAAAATGCGTGTATCGTTCAGGATTCACAGAAATTCCCAACCTAAATATATTGACCAATTCGAGAGTCATTGCTGTTGAAGGAGCCACGGGAAACTACAAGGTCACAATAGAGAAGAAGCCTAGATACGTCAACGAGTCAAAATGTGTTGGATGCGACCTCTGCACCACAGTTTGCCCTGTAGCAGTGCCAGACGAATATAATGCTAAACTGAAAAAGCGCAAAGCCATTTACATGAACGTTCCAAACGTTCATCCACCAGTTTACGTCATTGACGAAAATGTCTGCAAATTCCATGATTGCGCCAAGTGCGTCGAAATTTGTCCAACCAAGGCCGTTGAATTGGACCAGAAAAGTGAGCGGATAACACTTAACGTGGGCAGCATAGTGGTTGCCACAGGCTTCCAAGAATGCGACCCAAGCATAGTAAAGGAGTATCATTATGACGAGTATCCGGATGTCATAACAAACCTTGAGCTTGCAAGGATGATTGATGGCTTTGGACCCACAAGCGGCGAAATCATCAAACCTTCAAACCGAGAGCCTGCAAGAAGAATCGTCATTATACAATGTGTGGGCTCACGGGACAGACGATGGAATCCCTGGTGCTCAAGCATCTGCTGCATGATCTCCCTGAAACACGCCATGTTGATCAAATCAGCCCATCCAGAAGCAGACGTCACCATATGCTACATAGACATAAGAACCACAGGAAGGGAACATGAATACTACTATGAACGAGCCAGAGAAATGGGAATAAAATTCGTTAAAGGAAGACCATCCGAGATTGTACATGACCCAGAAACAGACATGTTGATCGTTGATGTTGAAGACGAAATCCTGCGTAGACTCTTAGAACTAGAAGCAGACCTCGTCGTACTGGCGTCTGCCATGGTGCCAGCAGAAGGCACTAAGGATCTTGCCGACATGCTTGGCATAGAGCTAGACCAAGACGGTTTCTTCAAGGAATACAATGCCAAACTACGACCCACAGAGACCAAGCGTAGAGGAATATTCCTCTGCGGAGGCGCCACATTCCCGAAAGATGCACCTACAACTTCTCTGCATGCGCATTCAGCAGCTATGAAAGCTACGAAGTTTTTGAGCGCAGGTAAAGTAGTTAAAGACCAAAAAACTGCTGTCATCAATGAAGAGTATTGCGGTGACTGCGAATTCTGTCCAGTTACTTGCCCGTACGGCGCCATAAGTTTGGTGCCTAAAGGCGAAGAGCACTTTGTTGCGGAAGTCTCCGACCTCCTGTGTGAAGGATGTGGCATCTGCGTAGGCACGTGCCCAGTTAACGCTATAGAACTTCGACATGCGCGGCCGAATCAAATGTCTGCTCAAATGAAGGCACTAGTGTCCGTGAATGGAACAGGAAAACCTCTGATTCTTGCCATGTGTTGTTCAGAATGTGGACACACAGCTGTGGATTCTTCAGGAATGGCTATGATGCAGTATCCAGCTAACGTGAGGGTAATGAAAGTCCCATGTACAGGAATCTTACAGGTCCACGTATTTTTGGAAGCCTTCAAGGCTGGCGCTCAAGGGGTCATGGTAGTAGGGTGCAAGAGCGACGGTTGCCACTATGAGGTTGGCAGCCAAAAAGCCCAAAAGAAAGTGGAACTTGCAAAAATTTTGCTGAATGAATACGGCGTGGAGCCAGAACGGTTGATGATGCACAACATGGTGTTCATCGAGGGAGCCGACTTCGCTGAAGCTGCCAAAACGATGACAGAGAGACTTGAGAAACTGGGATCACTGCAGCTGACCGATGTTTCCTGAGAGGGGACAAGCCAGAATGGTACATGAAAAAGATGATGAAACATTGAGAGCAGGTTTCTCTGGAGAGATAAAGCACAGACTAGGCGGTGAGACAATAACTCTATGCTATCAATGCGGGACATGCGCCGCAAGCTGCCCAGTGGCCAAGGTCACAGAAAAGTTTAACCCAAGAGGGGTCATCAAACTGGCGCTTCTCGGTGAGAGACAAGAGGTTCTTTCCGGGTCTGCAATATGGTTATGCTCTTCATGTTACAATTGTCAAGAACGATGCCCGCAAAAAGTAGAAATAGCAGACGTGATTTACGCGCTGAGAAACATAGCAATCATGTCAGGTCACACACCCAACATTTATTCGGAGTTCGCTTCTGGATTAATGAAAGAAGGTCGAATAGTTCCAATCTCAAAATTTGTAGAAAAGAAGCGCACTGATTACGGGTTGCCCCCCCTCAAATCGGCAGGAGTAGAAGCGATCAAAAAGATTCTTTCAACCACAGGTTTTGACAAGATTCAATGGAAGAAGGAAGGAACACCATGACAAGCTACGCACTGTTCCTAGGTTGCACCATACCTGCTCGTCAGCCCCACTATGAAGCATCGGCAAGGAAAGCCTTACCACAACTGGGAATCGAGCTTGTCGACTTGGACAACATGACATGCTGCGCTCCACCGCCTTTACAGTCCATAGATTTAGAAACCAGCCTATCCATTGCCGCCTACAACATTTGCTTAGCCGAAGAAGCAGACCTCAACATGATTACATTATGCACAGGCTGTTTCGAATCGTTAGCCATGGCAAACACCATGCTGAAGCAAAACGAGAAACTGAAAGCAAGAGTCAATCAAATATTGTCAAGCGCAGGAAAAGAATTCAAAGGCAACAAAGAAGTAAAACACTATCTTCAAGTTCTTACTCAGGACGTGGGCTTAGATCGCTTAAAAAAGAGTGTAACAAAAGATTTGAGTAGCCTAAAAGTAGCATCGTTTTCCGGTTGCCACTTACTTAGACCAAGCGCGTTGCTCAAATTTGATGATCCTGAACGTCCACACGTGTTTGATGAATTGATCGAGGCATTAGGTGCAAAAAGCATATGGTACAGAAACAAACTAAAATGTTGCGGAGGGCTTCTAAGAGGATACGCCGATGACGTTGCTTTAGCAATTGCTCGCGAAAAAATTGTTAACACGACTAAAGCTGGAGCAGACTGCATAGTGACTCTTTGCCCATTCTGCTTCCTGACGTTGGACCTAGGGCAGATGTTAATAAAGTCAGCCTTTCATGAAGAATACAACATCCCAGTTCTCCATTACGCTGAACTGCTAGGCTTAGCTTTGGGAATAGAACCGAAGGAACTTGCCCTTGATTTCCACAAGATACGACTCGACAAGTTGCTGAGCGAAATCAGATAGAATATGCTCTTCAGCTACGTAAGTATCTTAACCTCTCATTGCCGATGTCCTTTTCCTTTCTGCAAATTCTCCGATATCTTTTTTTCATCAGTCAAGAAACGTTTAGAATAAAGAATTCAAAAGACGAGAATAATAAACAAGAATGAGCGTTCTTGCTTTAAGAGGATGTAAATGTTATTTCTATAGAGGAAATGATAAACAAGGCTGAAGAGTGCTTCGCTTTTATCACTGATCGTTCTGAACCCAAAAAAGAGCGAATTTGATGTAGTTTACGCTTGTTTGAAATGTCTCGAATAATACGCTTGCTTGGTCAGAATAGAACGGAAGGGTGCTAAACCGTAATACCCTATAGTGTCGTAGCCTTATTTTTTTGGGATAGTGACTTCAAAAATCTCATTGTTGTTGCATTTTGATATCATGTTTTCAGTTCGAAGAATCCTGATGGGCAGATTTAGCTTTTTACATTCGTCTCTGCATACTTGTAGACCATCTGTGTCTGTGTTGCACTCTTTTCTACATATTTCTAAGCCATCCATGTCCGTGTGAATTGTCACTTCCTGCTCTTTGCATCGACACTGCACTAAAACTCTGACGTATTCATCCTCTTCGAAAACATCTATCAGCGGCTCTTCAACTTGTGGAAGTGGAATGAAATTTTTGGATAAAGGGCTTGAATCAAATTGTTCCCTTATTACGTATTTTCCTTGGAGAAGATTTTCCATAGGTTCAACAATAATGTTGCTGTTCTCTTCATTTACAATCATTTTGCTGACTAGAACCTTGCAGAAAACGTCTATATTTTGTAATGCTGTCTCGAAATCATCCATAGTGCGCACCCCACCGTTCTATTTATAATATTTACTTCTGCTTATATTAACCTTGTCAAGTCATATTTGACGCAAACGTAACACAAGACATACTAGGTTTTCGTTCGCGATGTCAAGGGCAGAGTCCTCACATGCTTCACTGATCGAACAACATTTTCTATGTCTTTTCCCAGTTTTTCCAGGGCCCTATTTATTGATATGTCTGCAATTGTCGCGCCTATGTCTGCTATTTTGTTTAGGCATGAAATAATCGCCCTTAAATATGGAATTTCCGGAGCCTCCCGCATAAGTCTGTCAGCCTCTATCTCAAGTACATTGTGCATCTCCAATATCCCATTGGCAACCTTGATATCGTGTGCAAAAACACAGTCTACGGCTTTCTGGAAAATGGTCTGTGCCAGCTCGCCAAGACGAAAAATTTTTTCAACAAAGTCTTCGGCTACTCTATCTCTGTAGGTTTCAAGTTCAATAATTTTTTTTGCCATGTCTTCCGAGTAGTCTGCAATCAGCTCTAGATATTGTAGTATCAGTCGAGTCGCAGGAATGAAAAGGACGTCTGTGGCGCCTATTTGTTCTGCGATGTCGGGTTTCATCTGTGCAGAAAGAAGTAAGCGCACTGCAAGATAGTAAATTGTGTCTGCTTCATCTTCACGTTTGACCGCTTCATTTGCCAGAGAAACGTTGTTTTCGAGAAGTGCTTGCATCGCTTCGGATAGAATGGTTGAGGCGATGAGAGACAGTCGCCTGACCAGCATGTCAAGTTTGAATTTTGTTGGATCGACCGAACATTGCAAGAGAATGTTTCTTGGCGTCTCTTCCAAAATGCCTAGACCAATTAGTTTTCGAATGATTCTTCGAATTTCGTCAACGTGCGCTTTTTCTATTCTTTTTGAAGATGTTACTCTAATAACGTCGCGTCCAAGTATGTAGCTTCCGACAACTATTCTTTCAAGCATACCTTGTTCGTCGCAAGCGTCAGCGTTTACTATGTATTCTTCTGCTTCCTCTTTTTGGGCAATCTGGCTCGGCATAATTCTTAACGCGCCGTCCTTTTCGGGCAGAATGAAAAGGAGGTCTCCAGGGTTAATGTTGTTTTGTTTAACCCATTCACTTGGCAGCGACACGGTCATGGTCGAATATCCTACTTTTTGCACCTTTCTGCTTTCCAAAAATTTCACCATTCTAATAGTATTTACTACTACTTGTTTTATATGAATTGTTCGGATTTTTCCGTCTCTGTTACATACACATCAAATCTGAAAAGGACTAATACTCTTATATAATGGCTAATGAAGAACTCAATAGAAAGGAGCATTTGAAGATGGAGAAGCCTATGAGAAGTATAGCAAAAGCAATTTCTTGGAGGATTGTTGCAACTCTAACAACAATAGTTCTGGTCGTCATATTCAGCAAAGACTGGGCCTTAGGCACTATCGTTGGGATTACCGAGTTCTTAACGAAAACTGTCATTTACTACGTACATGAACGCGTTTGGAACGTGTCAGATTTTGGGAGAAAAATCAAAGGAAATTGATGGAGAATAAGATAAATTCAAGTTAGTAGGGTATTCTAAAATCCATAGTATATACCCTTATATGCTCTATATGCACTAAGTATATATTTGGCTTTTGCGCTATATATAACTCAGATGTGAAGGAGGTTGATGAAAAATGTCTGAAAAAACATCTGAATGGAAAACCGTAAGCTTAAGGCAAGAACTAATAAAAGAGATAGAAGGGGCAATCAAAACAGGCCGCTACAGAAGCATATCAGAATTCGTTTCAGAAGCAATCCGCCTGCGACTAGAAGAACTTATGCGCACTCAAGGAATTCCAACTGAAAAACGCAAGGAACTTTTACTAACACCTGAACTGCTTCTATACACGCCTAAGCACACCTGGGCTCAAATAACACCACAAGGAAACATACGCGTCGGCGTCTCTGACTATGCCCAAAAACATCTAAGAGGTATAGCCAACGTCTTAACCGAGTCTGTTGGGAAGGAAATAAGCAAAATGGAGCCTCTCGGTGTTGC
>Ga0224506_10000502_pt1 | contig 32819 bp, 28 predicted proteins | sample SF_Jan12_sed_USG_2_FD_169108 | JGI IMG/M metagenome (GOLD analysis project Ga0224506, IMG submission 169108) | Sediment microbial communities from San Francisco Bay, California, United States - SF_Jan12_sed_USGS_8_1 | ecosystem: Environmental > Aquatic > Marine > Sediment | place: USA... | reverse complement strand
GGCGGCAACCTGTTATTACTCGATGAGCCAACCAATGATCTGGACGTTGAAACCCTGCGGGCACTGGAAGAAGCGATTTTAAACTTCCCCGGCTCTGTCGTCGTGATCTCGCATGATCGCTGGTTCCTGGATCGTATTGCCACCCATATACTGGCGTTTGAAAGCGACAGTCAGGTGACTTTCTTTGATGGTAACTACTCAGAATACGAGGAAGATCTGAAGAAACGACTGGGAGATGATGCACTGAATCCTCATCGTATTAAGTATAAGAAAATAGACGCCTAGTACCAGCGTCAGCAAAGGGGATTTTTATGCCGCATCAGCGGTTTTAAATTCCCTTTTGAACTTGCAGAACCCCGCTTTAAAGCTATTCTTATTAGCACTGAATATCTTTTAAAGTGGGTTACACATTGTCAGCCAGTTTCAGCAGTACGCCATTAAAAACGCTTGATCGCTTTGAAATAATTGAAGAATTAGGTCATGGCTCCCAGGGTATCGTCTACCTTGCACGTGATCCGCAGCTGGAGAGAAATGTCGCCATCAAGACTTTTCATAGCAGTAATGACTTTAAAGCGGCTGAGCAGCAAGTGTTAACTGAAGCACGAAATATTAGCCGTCTCCAGCACCCTAATATTCTGACCTTATATGAAACGAATAAAAACAAGACTCAAACCTACCTTGTTTTTGAATACATAGATGGCGCATCATTAAAAAAGTTTCTGCAGTTTAAAGGTAAACTGTCTGTCGAACTGGCGCTTGAAATCATGATCGCGATACTCGACGCCGTGGATTATGCCCATGAAAGAGGCATCATTCACCGTGACCTGACACCCTCCAATATCATTATTAGTAATAACAACAAACCAAAACTGATGGATTTTGGCATTGCCGATGTACTGGGCAGACAGTTAAAAGGACAGTCTATATCCGGTTCGCTGCATTACCTGTCACCTGAGCAATGTGAAAATAAGCCGCCTCTTCCAGCCTCGGATATATTTACATTAGGCCTAGTACTTACAGAGTTACTGACAGGAAAACGGCTGATAAATGCCGATAATCAGTATGCCATTATTAACGCCATCGTTAATGAACCCATTAATATTCCGGACACGATTACACCGGCTGTACGTGAAATTATTTTAAAAGCTCTTAGTAAAAACCCGAATGAGCGTTATGAAACTGCTAATGAAATGAAGCAAGCCTTAAAGACCTATCTGAAGGCTGTAAAACCCGATATTGGCGGAATTGATCACGATGATAAAGAAAGCACATTAAAGTTTTTACTCAGAAGAATGCGGCATAAAAAAGACTTCCCTGCCATGCCGCAGCAGATCAGTGAAATAGCCTCAGGCACGAATGACAGAAGTGACGCATCGGCGAACATATTAGCTAATAAAATTCTCAAAAATTACTCACTATCAACCAAATTATTACGGCTGGTTAACTCCCCGGTCTATGGTCAGTATGGCGGACGAATCAGTACTGTTTCCAGAGCAGTCGTTATTCTCGGCTTTAAAGAGGTCAGAATGGCGGCCATGGGATTAATGCTGTTTGATCATTTGCAAAACAGCAGTCAAAGCACAATGATAAAAGAAGCAACTGCCAATTCAATGATGAGCGGTTCTATTGCAAGAGAGCTGAGCACTGAACTTAATGTCGAAGACACTGAAGAATCTTACATCTGCTCAATGTTTCATAACTTTGGCAGATTATTGTCAATGTTTTACTTTCCTGAAGAAGCCAATCTTATCAACAACAGCGTTAGAAATAAAAAAGTAAAAGAAAGTACCGCATCGGCAGAAATTTTAGGTTTAAGTTATGAAGAACTGGGGATGGGTATTGCAAAAGCATGGCACTTGCCAACACCCATCATGCACAGCATGAGAAGCATTACCTCGGCAAATATCAGTAAACCCGAGAGCGATGCTGACAAGAATGTACATCTCGCAAATTTTTCAAATAGCTTATGCGACATCATACAGAACGCCGCACCGGACACTTTAAAAAACGCTGTTGCCGGTTTGTTAGCAAAATATGAAAACAGTATCGACCTGACACCTAAACAACTCAACAGCTATATTTCCAAAGCGATTGACCATGTTCAGGAATACGCGAACATCTTCGGCTTAAATATCTCCGACAGCAGTTTTATGAGAAACATTGAATTATGGGTGTCAGACAAACCGCTTAACCACGACAAAACTGTCACTCCTTCCTCAGGCAATTCCGATAAAAACATTGTCGCCACTTCCAGCAACAGCGGGAAACGCAATGTAGAGTTACTCAACAGTGTACAGGAAATCAGTGACTCTATCATTGAGGGTGCATCACTGAATGACGCCATGATAATGGTAATTGAAACATTATATCGTGGCTTTAATTTCACCCGCGTCATGTTCTGTATGATTAACCGTAAGAACGCATCGGTAGATGCACGCTTTGGCTTTGGTCAGGACATCGATGAATTACTGAAAACATTTAAAATACCCATTCAAAGAGAAGCCGATGTGTTTAATATGGCATTAACCAAGCATCAGGATTATATTATTGATGATATCGATGAGCCGACAATATCAGGTCTGATCCCCGACTGGTACAGAAAGCAGATGTCCACTAAAAGCATGGTCATCTATCCGGTCGTGGTGAATAAAGTTGCAATGGGATTTATTTATGCTGATAACATAACACCTACTCAGCTCAGTAAACATGAACAAATCAGCATTATTAAAACGCTGAGAAATCAGATAATTTTTGCCATCCGGCAAAATAGTAAGGCTTAAGGCTGTCACCAAATATTCAACAGATCGTCATATAACTGTAAGATACTCAGTTTATTCTGAGACCATTCAAAACTAATGAGGGATACATCATGTATATCTATATTAAAGAATGGGCAGATAGAACAGCCACTATTATGATTAAAGATGAATGCTCTCTGTGGACATTTAAAACCGCAGACGAAGCCGCCAGTTTTTGTCGCCACTACTATGATATGCCGGATGTCGAGTTAATACCTTTTCAACGCGCTGTTTTTATACCGGCATACCCGCTACAAAATACCGGTTATGTATCTCAGCAATAAATAAGGAACATTGTTGATTTTAATCCGCATAGAAACGAATTGTTTTTCTGCTGTTATTCAGCACCTGCTGCATTATAATAGTCGCTTAATTCATTATTAACTCTGGCTAATGCACAAAGCAGTACCTTTATTTATCTCACTGACCCTACTCTCAGTCGCCAGCTTTGTTCTGGCATTTTCTGTTGGTAGCATTACGCTAAATGCCGATCAGATCTTCTCTGCGTTATTTCAAGCCGAGCACAACATAGCCCGCACCATTATCTGGGAACTGCGAATACCAAGAGCCCATATCGCCTTTGTAACAGGTGGCCTGCTTTCTCTTGCCGGACTTTTAATGCAGGTGTTATTACGTAATCCATTAGCCGACCCGTACATTCTGGGGATTTCCAGCGGCTCTTCTGTATTTGCATTGACAGCAATGGCGCTGGGGTTAACCGGCTACTGGATTTCAGCCGGCGCTTTTGCGGGCGCTCTGCTTTCAATCCTGCTGGTCTTCGGGCTTTCACATAAAAACGGTGACTGGAACCCGTCCCGCCTGTTGTTAACCGGTGTAGTGATTGCAGCAGGCTGGGGGGCGATGATCAATTTTATTCTCTCAACCAGTCCCGACAAACCACTCAGAGGCATGCTGTTCTGGCTGATGGGGGATATAAATAACATCACACCGGAGCCGGCCAGCCTGTTTGTTTTAATTGCCGGCTTGATCATGACCATGATGATCGCCAGACAATTAAATATACTCTCGCGCGGTGATCTGCAGGCTGTCGCGCTGGGTGTTTCAGTCAAACCCTTGCGCATCAGTCTTTTTTTATTAGCCTCATGCTTAACCGCCTTTGCCGTTATACAGGCCGGCAGCGTAGGCTTTATCGGTCTGATTGTGCCGCATATGTTAAGACTGATCATCGGCAGTGATCACCGGCTGTTAATCCCGGCATCCGTCTTATTAGGCGGCAGCTTATTACTGATATCCGATACCATTGCACGCACCGTCATCGCGCCACAACAATTACCGGTTGGTGTCATCACCGCATTTATCGGGGTGCCTTTCTTTCTGTATTTACTGAACAAAAACTTTGACCGGAATCCTGTCAAATGAGTTTACTAAACACAATAAATTTAAACATTTCTATTGCAGACAAGCAGATCTGCAAGGCACTCAATATTTCATTTGAGGCCGGACAGATATGGGGCTTGCTCGGCAGGAACGGCATCGGTAAAACCACACTGCTGCACACACTTTGTCACTTAAGAGCTGACTACAGCGGGCAGATAAAACTTAACAATCAGAACATTGAGCAGCTGAAAAGAAAAACTATTGCACAAAAAATAGGTATCCAGCTACAGCACACAGAAGATCCGTTTCCATCAAGCGTTTTCGATACGGTCTTAACCGGCCGTCACCCCTATATTTCAAACTGGCAATGGGAAGATGAGGATGACAGAAACAAAGCAAATGCCGCATTAGCAATTGTTGAAATGTCTGAGCTTGCAGATCGCGCGGTTAATAATTTATCAGGCGGAGAACGCCAGCGTGTATCACTGGCGACACTGATTACCCAGGACCCGGAAATATTTTTGCTGGATGAACCAAACAGTCACCTGGACTTAAACTATCAAATAAAACTACTGCAATACCTTACCGATTATGCAAAATCAAATAATCACCTGCTGATCATGAGTTTACATGACATCAATCTCGCGGCCAGATTTTGCAGTCATTTACTGATGTTAACAGGCGATGGTCAGTCAATAGCGGGCAGGACCGGTGAGGTATTAAATCAGCAAAACTTAACACATACCTTTAAACACCCGATTCATGAAATCACTGACGGCGATAAAAAATACTACCTGCCATCCTGAGTACGAATACTATAGCCCTTTGATATAAAACACTTTTTTACCAACTCCAGAGACCAGCCAGTAAACTAGCTGGCTCCCCCCACCCAGCTGATCTATTGACTTAAGCCTTATTAGAACGTAGAGTTGCGACCTTATTAAACAGGTTCCCTGCATTTATTCGTAAGTCAGGGTTAAACGGGAAACTGGTGAGTTAGTCTTAACGAATCCAGCGCTGCCCCCGCAACGGTAATTGAGTAAAAACCAATCGAATAGCCACTGTGACGATGTCATGGGAAGGTGATTGGCCAGAATATAAAATTATATTCACTCATAAGCCCGGAGACCGGCCTGCTTAAGTAAACCAGAATTGCGGCGGGCGATTCGGGGTGAGCAGTTCCCCACTCATCTCCAAAGCCCCCTGCACTAAATTATAATTGCACGGGCGGTGCATCGGAGAAAAAATGCGTTCCTTAATCACTAACACTCTTCTGCTTTCAACAGCAGGCTTATTATCAACATCAGTTATCGCAGAAACAGTACTGCAACCTGTTGTGGTCACTGCAACTCGTCATGAACAAAATCTTGATGACACATTATCCTCTACAACTTTGATTACACGTAAAGAGATTGAAGCAAGCAGCGCGACAACATTAGAAGAGCTGCTAATGAACGTCACTGGTCTTGATGTAATACAGGCCGGTGCCTATGGTAAAAATACTTCAATTTACATGCGCGGTACAAACTCGAGCCATATATTAACGCTGGTCAATGGCATCAAAACTTATTCAGCTACATCTGGTGGCACAGCTTTCCAGCATATTCCTTTAAGCCAGATCGACAGAATTGAAATCGTACGCGGACCACGCTCAGGTTTATATGGATCAGAAGCACTTGGTGGTGTGATTCAAATATTTACACGTACAGGTCAGGACAAACCGACAGCCAGCTTTAATATTGAACAAGGTTCTAATAACACCTCGAAGGTCGATGCAGGCTTTAGTGGCCGCAGTGGAAAATTAGGCTATAGCCTGTTTGCCAGTCAGTTTGACACCGATGGCATTGATTCAATTCAGCATGCAACTGCAAATGACAAAGATGGCTATGATCAAAAATCACTGAGCTCAAATTTATCTTATGAATTTAACAAAACAATTGCTGTTAACTTTGAGTTATTAAATTCTCAAGGTTCATCGTTATATGATAATTGTTATAACAGTCTTTATGCTCAGTCAGATAATTGTTATGCCGACTATGAACAACAATCATCATCGGTGAAATTAAAATTTACTCCACAAGGTATCTGGGATGGTAGCTTACAAATTGGACATGCTAAAGACCTAAGCGATAACTTCTGGGAAGATACTGCTAACAACACATATCTAACAGAAGTCAGTAGCCTTTATTTCCAGAACAATATTCAGTTATCTGAAAATCACTTACTTGTTGCTGGTATTGACAGCATAGAAGATGAAGTTTTAGCAACGCCATATACAGTTTATGACAAAACACGTGATAATCAGGGTGCTTATCTGGCATGGAATGCCGAGTTAGGCGACACTTCAGTTCAAACCAGTGTCCGAAGTGATGATAATGAACAGTTCGGTACACACGCAACCGGTTCTATTAGTGCAGGTTATAAGATGAGTAATGAATTAAAAATGTTCGCATCTTATGGAACAGCCTTTAAGGCACCAACCTTTAACCAGCTCTACTGGCCGGGCTTTAGTAACCCTGACCTGTTACCGGAAGAATCAGAGAGTGTTGAAATCGGTATTAAACAGAAAATTAATAATGGTCAGTTACAAGTCAGTTTATACAATACAAAAATCGATAATTTAATAGTTTCAGCTGCAAATCTTAATAAAGCAGAAATTGATGGCATTGAATTCAGCGCAAACCTTAACATTGCTGAGTGGGAATTAGTATTTTCTACAGAATTTATTGAGCCTATTAATAAAGACACAACAAATTATGGAAAGATTCTTGTCAATCGCACCCAGCAAAGCACCAGCCTGAATGCATCGAAAATGTATGGTAAAACCGGTGTATTTATATCACTTCTGAATCAGGGCAGGCGCTTTACTGATGCGGCTAACACTAATTCTCTCGATAGTTACACGGTGGTTGATTTAAAGTTAAATCAGCAAATTGATAAAAATATGACAACTGAACTAAAGATTGTGAATGTATTTGATGAAGATTATCTGATCAATGGCGGATTCAATACCTATAACACTTTAGGGCGCTCCGTCTTTATCAGCATGAACTACAAAATGTAACAGGCTGTAAGTGCAAAATAAAGCTTACTTATTCATAGCAATATCTGCACTGATACATACATCAGTGATCGGTATTATTTCGCAGCAAGTAAGTAAAAAAGCACCGGCAGAACACGGACGTTCTGCCTTAAATGTTGAAATCACACAATCTACAAACACAATTACAGAACAAGCACACAGCTCGTCAAAGAAAACAGTTAATAAAACGACTGTCTCCTCTGCCACAGAGCAAACACGGCAGACTATGGCAGCTGTCATCAAAAAAAATAAAAATGATGCAACAAACAACTTAAATTTGGCTAACAACGTCAACATTGATAAAGAAAAAACAGAAAAGACTGAAAAAACCGTCCCGCCTGTTGCAGATCAACCTGTGCAAATACCGGTTAATAACGAGCTTACGACTGATACAGCTAAAGAAATTAACAGCGATTTAGTATTAGCCACTTTACAGCAGGAACTGACAAAATATTTTTATTATCCAAAATCGGCTCAGAGAAAAAACTGGCAAGGGCTTGTTATCTTAAGTTTTACTATTATGCCGGATGGCATCATTCATAAAATTGAGATTAATAAAAGCTCTGGATACGACGCACTGGATCACGCAGCTATAAGTGCACTAAAGGAAATAAAAATACAATCTGAACTGGCTATTGCTTTGAATGGCAATCAGTTACATCAATTACTGCCGGTTAACTACAAACTCACTTATTAACTTAAAAAACTATCAGGATTAACCTATTGAAAAAGATACCTCAGCTGATTTCATTATTAATAGTACTTTATTTTCCGCTAGTAACACATGCTAGTGACAGCAACTGCCCGAGAATCATCAGCCAGTCGCCTTATATTACCGGCATGCTAAACTACCTCGGCATGGGTCAGTGCATTGTTGGTGTCAGCCGCTATAGCAAACTTACTTTGCCACATACCGGCGGTATTTTAGACCCTGATGCAGAAGCCATTGATTCCGTTATGCCTGATTTTTTTATTACTTCCGACTGGACCAGTCCGGAAACGATAAAAAATGTTATCCCTGACTATACAAAATCCATCCGTCTTAAAAGTTTTAATACCATGGCTCAGCTTGAAAACAATATGAATGACATTATTAAGGCGACAGGCTGGCATCAATCTGCTGATAAAATAAAGTACTTTTCCGCTGCCTGGCGAGACAAAGTAAAACAGGTTAAAGGTAATAGCAAAAAAGTTTTACTATTATCATCATGTGGTGGCACACCCTATTCATTCGGCCCAAACTCAAGACTGTATGATTTATTTACGCAGGCTGGTTTTAAAGTGGTTGAAACCGGCGAAAAAATCCGCCACATTAAACTGGGGCAGGATATCGAGCACATCACTGCCCTGCTGGACCGCTATCAGCCGGATTTTCTCTTTACCTTTGAACAGGGTCTGAATAAACAGTGCCAGTTATTAACGCCAAAAGTACCTGTACGTATTATTACTTTTAATGGTAAAGATTTTCTTCATCCGACCGTCGCTATACTTAACGGACTCGATGCATTAATCAGCAAAAAACACAGCTGGCAATAATTAAAACACGGCTAACATTAACATTTTTTAAGTGAATACATTATGACTGACAATACTAACAGCGCAAAAGAGCAGCGTTATTTAAAACGCATGCAGCGCAAAAAAGAAATCATTGATGAAAAAATCGCCCAGGCGACAGAAGAGCGCGGTGTACTGCTGATCCACACCGGCAACGGTAAGGGTAAAAGTTCATCTGCCTTTGGTATGGTAGCGCGTGCACTCGGCCACGATATGAAAGTGGGTATCGTGCAGTTTATTAAGGGCTCATTTTCTACCGGTGAAGAAGCTTTTTTTAAACGCTTTGATGAGGTTGATTATCACGTCATGGGCGATGGTTTCACCTGGGAAACTCAAAACATAGAGCAGGATAAAAAATCTGCTCAGGCCGCCTGGGATGTTGCCGCCAGAATGCTCAATGATGAAAGCTATCAACTGATTGTGCTTGATGAAGTCAATATAGCGATAAAAAACGGTCTGCTTTCTCTTGAACAGGTTTTAAAAGACCTGCAAAGCCGGCCGGAAATGCAACATGTTGTGCTGACCGGTCGCGGTGCAAAAGATGAGCTGATAGAAATTGCTGATACCGTCACTGAAATGCGCGATATCAAACACGCATTCCGCGCCGGGATAAAAGCCCAGCATGGCGTAGAGTTGTAGGTAGTAGCTGCGTGAGCAATGAAAATAAACACCGCTATAGTCAGGCAGAACGCCATGCTATTTCTCGTGTTATCGCTGAGCGGCGGGATGTCAGGCACTTTTGTGGTGGCCATGTTGAGCCTGAAACGCTGTGGCATATTCTCGATGCAGCCCATCATGCCCCGAGTGTTGGTTTTATGCAGCCATGGCGTTTCATTCGCATCACCGATCAGAGCCTTAGGTTACAACTGCATGCACTGGTCGATGCAGAACGTCTGCTCACCGCTGACAGCCTTAACGAACGAAGTACCGAGTTTATGCGGCTTAAGATTGAAGGCATTCTCGACTGTGCTGAGTTACTGGTTGTTGCATTAACTGACCAGCGTGAAAAATATATCCTCGGTCGACGTACCATGCCGGAAATGGATCTGGCATCTGCATCCTGCGCCATCCAGAATATGTGGTTAACCGCCCGTGCAGAAGGATTGGGTATGGGCTGGGTCTCTTTCTTTGCGCCGGATAAACTGGGTAAACTACTCAATATGCCAGCCGATAGTCAGGCCATTGCTATTTTATGTCTGGGCCCGGTCGAACAATTTGATCACAAGCCACTGCTCGAAACTCAGGGCTGGGATAAACGAAAAAAACTTCAGAATCTGGTTTTTGAAAACAGCTGGTGTGAGAACACTGACAATAGCGACTGAAGCATACAACCCTAATAAAATTCCTCGATGGTTTTCATTGAAACCGCATAATGATAATTCAGCTGCTCATCACTATAGCAGTACTCAGCACCAGCCGGACAACTTACTCTGGCATGGCAGATTAACTGGCAAGAAGATAGCGGTTGCTTTCGGTAATTTATACAGCTGTCGAAACTTAACTCCCCTGATGCTAGTGCATCAGCGGGACAGGCTTTAATACAGGGCTTTTGTTGACAACGGATACACGGCGACTCTGAGTCCAGCGGTGATGTTATTGCAAAATCTGTATCGGCCAGCAGCACAGCGCGATAAGCAAACCAGCTGCCCCACTTATCATTAACCCCCACTTTAAAAGGCGATGAAAAATGCCAGCCAGCAAGAGTTCCTAACTGTTGTAAACCGATAACCTGCTCACCAGGATATATGATTTCAAACTGATTATTTGAATAATTCTGCTTAAAGAAAAGCTTAACAACAGTTAATGTAAAATCATCAACCGGATGGTCAGAGTGAATTACCTCAGCGGTAACACAGTCCCACAAACGGCCGCCCAAATGACCAACAACAATTAACTGATTAAATCGATCAGTATCAACACCCGTACATTTAATACTATTTATCAGACTATCTGGTATTGTATTAAGATCAAAGATCGCATGGATATTCAAACCCTTTTCTTTCAGAAGGTCGTCCTTAAATGCTTGTTTAGACTGATTATTATCTTTCATATTTCTATTTGCTATTTACACACTATAATTAAGACATCGTTATCATGACAACGGTTTCAACAATAAAGACTTGTAGTTATAAATTCAATGCTTTTATAATCGACTGATCCCCCTACAAAAACTCAATCAAGGAGAAAAAAATGACAGCTTATACCTGTAATGTGTGTGGAATGAGTATCGGTACAATGACCTGTGGAAAATGTGGTAAAGATCTGGTGCACAGCACAATTACCACAGACTCTGGCGAAACCGTTCATGTATCTGAATGTCCTGATGGCCATGGCAAAGTTAAATCACCCATGTGCTGCGGACAGGATATGGAAGCCGGTTAACAAATACCCGCGATAACAACGACAGACACATTTAGAAGATGAGTGGTTAAACGTGTCTGTCGCTATTTACCACTTTACTGATCACTGTTTTACTGTCACGTGAATTTTTCAGGACAAAAATATAACCTCTTATATTTAACAGCAAAAACCTGACTGCTCAAACGGGCCTGAAGACAGCAAACTCATTTTATTTAATTCGGTAAGCAGAATGACAGGCAACACAGGATGTAGTGACTTCTGACAGCATTTTATAAGCCGGCAATAACTCCCCTTCCTGTGCTTTTAGTGCGAAACGACTAGCTGCTCTATGCATATTCGTTCCCGCATTTTGCATACCTTCCGGCATGAATTTAGCCATGTGATGTGCGCCATGTGTACCTAATGAACTCATCCCCAGACGTTGCTCAGCTATATCGCCTGCCTTGTCTGTTTCGTTCTTACCCAGACTAATAAGAATTTCATTGATAGCTTTCAGGTGATCACGCATATTCGACATCATGTGCTGCTGCATCATTTCCGGTAACTGAATTAACTGCCTTTTGTCATTATCTGCCTGTGATTGCGCATGTGCCGTCAGCAGAAATACAGTCACTGTTAGTTGCCTTATCTTTTTCATACTAACCACCTCAAATTTTAGGTCTTAAAGCGACCACACTTAAACCATCACTTATTACTCAGGGTTTTCTTTATCAACACAGGCCATCACATCAATCACTGTTATCGGGTCTGTGAACAGTTTTGAATTGGGCATCAGCACTTTATTACCGTCACTGTTGAGTTCTGTATAGCGCAGATCAATAGCAACTACCTCACCTTCGAAACCGGATATTTTAATAGTATTACCGACTTTAAAGGGCTGATATAAAAGAATGAGAATACCGGAAAGCAAATTAGAGATAATATCTTTCAGTGCAAAACCCAGAGCAAAACCGGTCAGTCCAAGCCCTGCCACAATGGCTGAGACATCAATTCCCAGCGTACCCAGCGCAGTCACCAGACCGACAATCAGTAAGATAATACTGCTTGTACGCGCCAGCAGCAGTGTCAGATGATTATCCATTTGTAAGCGCTTTGCAGCGCTGCCAATAACCTTCTTAATTATTTTTGAGATAACAAAAAATATAATTAAAATAAAAATGGTTGTAGCTAGTTTTGGCACCCAGACTACAGATCCTTCGATTGCTAAATTTATTATTTTTTCCATCATCGGATAACCTCTTAATCCTGGCTGAACAGCGGGTGTTTTTTAGCGTATTTATGACTGTCATTTATTAAAATTATTTTTTCACTTTTTGTTCCTGTCGACTAATGAGTCACTCCTGACCTTCTCCAGCACTTCACAGACCCGCTTCGCACCCTGTAAAACCCTCGGACCCTGTCTTACAATCAGGTCGGCATTCACGCTATATATGTGATTATTTTTAACGGCATCAATAGACTTCCACTGAAACCACGGATCAACCCAGTCTTTTCTGTCTTCACTCATACCAATGATGATAGCCTGCGGATTTTTCTCAATGACTGACTCAATGCCGACTTTTGGTGCCCGCATAGAAAGCTCACCAAACACATTATGACCTCCACAGAATTTAATCACACTGGATATCAAATGGCCGTTATTAATAGTTCTTAATGGTATATTCCAGACCTGATAAAACACATCAACCGGTTTCAGGTTATTGTATTTTTTCTTCAGCCTGCCCAGCTCCTGAAGATAAACACCGGCAGCTGCCTGAGCGGTTTCTGTTGTACCCAAAATCTTTCCCATATTGATGATATTTGTAGCAACATCTTCAAACGACGTGGGTTCACTTAAATAAACCTTAAAGCCCAGTCTCTTCAGGTCAGCAATTTGCTGTTCAACACCGCCGCTGTTCCACGCAATGATCAGATCAGGGTTTATTTTAACCACCGATTCCATATCAATTTTTTTATACGAGCCGATTCTCGGAATGGTTTTTGCCTGCTCAGGAAAATCACTGTAGCTGACGGTGGCAACAACCTGAACACTGGCCCCGGCTGCAAATAACAGTTCGGTTGCGTGCGGTGCAAGACTGATAATGCGTTTTGCCGGGCTGCTAAAGCTAACGCTGTAACCATCATCATCGGTCAGCGTAAATGACTGTGCAAACGCATTCAGGCTAAATGCAAAGGTGATTATTGAAAATAATGTTCTCATGCTGTCCGTCTTGTTTCTTTTTGTTGTGTTGAATTAATATTACGAAACACCTGACTAAAAACCAGCTCCAGCTGTTGCCATTGCGTTTCTTTTGGCAGTCCCAGTCGAATGCCCTGCCTGTTATCCAGCAGCCTGACCAGCACGGCTTTTTCTGCAAACAGCTGTGCCAGTTGTTCCGCTTGCGTATGCATCAGGGTTTTAAATAAATGCGTACCAGCAGGTTTTTGGCCACTGTAACGAACAATCAGCTGATCCAGTTTTTGCGATGACTGCTGCAAAATCACAGTCATCTGTTGCTGCCAGGCGCGATCCGATAAAGCCAGCTTGGTTATATACCGACTGACAGCGGACAAACTCCATGGCCCCAGGCTTTCTTTGATATTATCGAGCAATGCCTGCTCAGCAAAAACAAAACCGCTTCTGATGCCAGCCAGACCAAAAAACTTACCCACCGATCTTAATACAATTAAACCGGGAGTATGCGCCAAATCAACCACAGAAACCGCCGTCACTTCAGCATCAATAAAGGCCTCATCCACAATCAACCAGCCCTGACGTGTTTGCAGTTGCTGGTGCCACTCTATTAAATGCTGGCGCTGATATAATTCACCGCCGGGATTATTAGGATTAATAATAATTAATACATCGACTGTATTGATTATTTTTTCAAGATCACTCGCCTGATAAAAAACAACATCATGACCTGCTTTTTTCCATTGATAGGCGTGCTCTGCATAACCAACAGCCGGCACAGCCACTTTGGACTTTTCCCGCAGATGCGGTAACAACTGAATAACAGCCTGACTGCCGGCAACCGCCAGTAAATGACCGGTCTGATAATATTGCTGCGCCGCTTTTATCAAACCGTCATCATCTTCCGGCAGACGAGTAAAACAGTCGTCCGGAATCTGTGGGAGTGGCCAGTGATATGGGTTGATGCCGGTGGATAAATCAATCCAGTTTTCAACGGGAATATTAAATTTTTTTGCTGCCTGATTAAGACGACCGCCATGATTTAGCATTAGATCACCTCAATAATAACGGCAAAAAGAATAATAACAGATAACCAGAGCAGCAGACTTTTATTGACCAGCCTCATGGCCTGTTGAATGGTTTTAAGCTGAGGCGCGTCACCGTAACCCAATTGCGGCTTGGCAATCCTTACTCCCTGATAAAAAGCATCACCACCCAGCTTAACATTCAGACTACAGGCCCCGGCTGCCATTACCGGGCCGGCATTCGGACTACTGCATAATGCACCCTGTTCAAAAGCCGTTATCAATACCCGTTTGAAATTTCCAAACAGCGCAAACGTCAGCACGGTTAATCGCGCCGGTATCCAGTTCATTGCATCATCGAGTTTGGCTGCTGCGCGGCCAAACTCAAGAAAACGCTTATTTTTGTAACCCCACATCGCATCCAGTGTATTGATCAGGCGATAGCAAATCACGCCGGGTACACCCGCCAGCAAATACCAGAATATGGCTGCAAAAATCGCATCGTTACTGTTTTCTATCACCGACTCTACTGTCGCGATGATAACCGCCGGCTTTTGTAAACGGCCGGTATCACGGCTCACAATATAGGACAGATTTGTGCGGGCGGTTGCGATATCAGACTGACTCAATGGCAGCATAATAGCGCTGGCATGTTGCATTAAACTTTTGTGACCGATCGCCAGATAAATAATCAGCACATCTGCCAGCCATATCACAGGCTGCTGTGCAAAATAGTTCAGGCCGTAGTGACTGAGAAATAACAGCGGCAAAAGCAAAATAGAAACCGCGATCAGTCCTTTTAAGCGCAAATATTTGCCCCTGTTCATTATTGACTCGAGCTTATCCACACACCAGCCAAAACCTACCAGTGGATGAAAGCGGCGCGGTTCGCCCAATAATTGATCAAGTAACAGGGAAAAAGACAAAATTAGGGCAGATTCAATCATGGTTTAGAAATATAATAGGTCACTTTATAGCGCCCTCGTCCAATGACATTAAAAGACTAATAATAACATGAATACACACACCCTAATGATACAAGGTACGACATCAGATGCCGGAAAAAGTACCTTTGTTGCGGGCTTATGTCGTGTATTACATCGCCGTGGAATTTCCGTCGCGCCGTTCAAACCACAGAACATGGCATTAAACAGTGCGGTTACTGCTGATGGCGGTGAAATTGGCCGTGCTCAGGCGGTGCAGGCTCAGGCTTGTGGCTTAGCACCGCACATTGATATGAACCCGGTTTTATTAAAGCCCAGCAGTGATCAGAACGCACAAATTATTATTCACGGCAAAGCATTAAAAGACATGAATGCGCGTGATTATCATCAGTACAAAACAGTGGCGATGAAAGCGGTGCTTGAATCACACCGGCGTTTATCCGAACAATACGATATCATCATTGTAGAAGGTGCCGGCAGTCCTGCTGAAATTAATTTACGTGATCGTGACATTGCCAATATGGGATTTGCAGAAGCGGTCGATTGCCCGGTCATTATCATTGCCGATATTGATAAGGGCGGTGTGTTTGCACATTTAACCGGCACACTGAATCTGCTCAGCCAGTCTGAACAGGATCGCACCAAAGGTTTTGTGATTAATCGTTTTCGCGGTGATATTTCTTTATTAACACCCGGTAACAACTGGCTTGAAGATCACACAAAAAAAACAGTTTATGGAACACTGCCCTATCTGATGAATTTTCACCTTGAAGCAGAAGATGCTATCAATTCTGAAAATACATTTGATAGCGACAAGCCATTGAAAGTGATCGTACCGGTACTGCCCAGAATCAGTAACCATACCGATTTTGATCCGCTCAGATTACACCCTCAGGTAGATTGTCAGTTCATTGCAGCAGACGCCGACATTCCGCCCTGCGATTTAATCATTTTACCCGGCAGTAAAAATGTACGGGATGATTTTAACTGGCTCAAACAACATGGCTGGGTTCAGCACATTAACAAGCACCTGCGCTATGGCGGCAAGCTGCTAGGCATTTGCGGCGGTTTTCAAATGCTCGGTAAAACCATTCATGACCCTGACGGCATAGAAAGTACCGCAGGCAGTATCGAAGCATTTGGCTTGCTAGATTTTAAAACCACATTACTTGCTGACAAACAGCTGAAAAATGTAAAAGGTCAGCTGGCACAGTCGGCCAGCGAAGTCAGTGGTTATGAAATTCATTGCGGTGTTTCAACCGGCGCTGCACTAAATAATCCTGCACTTGTCTTTACGAACAGAAGCGACGGCGCCATCTCTGCAGATAACCAGATCATGGGCACCTATTGCCACGGCCTGTTTGAAGAACAAACCTCATGTCAGTCGATGCTGGAATGGGCCGGCCTTGAGAATGCACAGGCCATTGATTATTTTAAACGCCGGGAAGATGATATTAACCGCCTTGCTGATACCATCGAACAGCACATTGATCTGGCTGCTGTTTTTCAATTGCTCAATATTACAACGCCCGACATCCACAAAAGCGAGTTGGCATGATTGAATTAATCCTCGGTGGCGTTAAATCAGGCAAGAGTAAACTGGCAGAACAACATGCCAGCGATTCGGCGCTGGATGTGATCTATATCGCAACAGCGCAAAAAGAATTTAATGGCATGATCGACCCGTCAATGCTGGACAGAATCAGGCAGCATGAATTACAGCGCCCTGCTCACTGGCAGCTGATTGAAGAGCCGTTTAACCTTGCAGACACACTCATTAAATATTCATCTGCAAATAAATATCTGCTGGTTGATTGCCTGACATTATGGCTAACAAATTTACTGCTGCATGATGATCCGTCACTGTTAAAACAAGAAACCGATAAACTCATAAACTCATTACCCGCGCTTAATGGCAATATTATATTTGTCGCAAACGAAACCAGCATGGGCATCATTCCTGAATCAAAACTGGCCCGCCAGTTCTGCGATGAAGCCGGTGTTTTACACCAGAAACTAGCCTCACTTTCTGACCGCGTTATTTTAACAGTAGCCGGTTTACCACATGTATTAAAAGGTAGTCTTTAATGAACCCAACCTGGCTTGAACAAGCTTGTATGACACCCAGTCACGATTTTTTCACTCAGGCGAGCGAGCACCAGACGCAGCTCACCAAGCCACCCGGCGCACTGGGAAAACTGGAAGATATCGCCATTAAACTCGCCTCTTTGCAAAATAAAAAATTGCCAGAGATTAACTCTGTACAGATAACAGTATTTGCCGCCGATCACGGCATTGCTAACCAGGGCGTATCTGCATTTCCACAGGCTGTCACCGCAGAAATGATTAAAAACTTTGCCCGCGGTGGCGCGGCAATTAATGTACTGGCCAGAGCCAATCATGCCAGACTGAACGTTGTGAATCTGGGTACCGCCTTCCCTGCCGATAATCTTAAAGGTGTGATCGACAGATCCATTGCAGCCGGTACCAATGACTTTTCTGTGCAGCCTGCAATGTCAGTAGAACAGTGCATCACAGCCTTATCGGTTGGCGCTGAAATGGCTGATGAGGCTCATGCGAATAAAACCGATTTATTTATTGCCGGTGAAATGGGGATCGCCAATACCTCCTCTGCCACGGCTGTTGCCTGTGTGTTATTAGGCAGAAGAGCCCAGGATCTGGCGGGGCCTGGAACAGGGCTTAATACAGATGGCGTATCAAAAAAAGCCGACATCATTAATCAGGCACTGGCGCTGCATGATATTGCAAAAGATGAGCCTCTGGAGGCACTGGAAACCTTTGGCGGTTTTGAAATTGCCGCCATTGCTGGCAGTTATATACGCTGCGCGCAATTAGGCATACCGGTGCTTGTCGATGGTTTTATCAGCAGTATCGCAGCCCTTGTTGCATCACGCATCAAACCCTCAGCAGAAGACTGGTTTATCTACGCACACGCCTCAGCAGAACCCGGACATCAGATTATTATGCGCGCCTTAGATGCTACACCAATACTGGACCTGAGTATGCGCCTGGGAGAAGGCAGCGGCGCAGCGCTTGTCATTCCTATCATCAAAAGCGCCTGTGCTTTGCATGCCCAAATGGCGACCTTTGCAGAAGCCGGTGTTTCTGAGAAAAGCGAATAAGCATGTTTGTGGATTTGTTAAGACACGGCGAAGCAGAAGGCCAAGCCTGTTTTCGTGGCCACACTGATGATCCGTTAAGCAGCCTCGGCTGGCAGCAAATGCGCGCGGCTTTACAAGAGTACCAGACAGACTGCGTTATTTACTCGCCTTTAAAACGCTGTGCCGAGTTTGCCCGCCAGTGGGCACAGCAGCAACAACATTGCGCACATGAGATGGCAGAATTTATGGAAATGAATTTTGGCGACTGGGATGGCGTAAGCGCCGAACACATTCAGGTAACTCATGCTCACGAGCTTAATGCTTTCTGGCATGACCCGCTTAATAACACACCGCCTAATGGTGAGAAGCTGCTGGATTTTCAACAACGTATTGTTGCTGGCTGGGAAAATTTAATCTGTGAACATAGTGACAAAAACGTGCTTCTAGTGACACATGGCGGCGTTATTAGAATGATTATCGCTCATGTTTTATCAATACCACTCTCTCAGCTGTTATCAATAGAATGTCCGCTGGCTTCAATGAGCCGGATACGCATCAGCTTTGATGAAGATGAAAAACAGTACGCCAGTTTAGTGTTTCATGCAGGTGCCGTTAAATGATTCGCCCGATATTGCTGGCCGTGCAATTTTTAACCCGCCTACCCACTCCAAATCTGGCTGCGATCAGTGATCGCGAAATCGGTTTATCTCAGTACTATTACCCACTGGTCGGGCTGATGATTGGTGTCATACTCAGCCTCAGTGCGCTGTATATCACACTGCCCTCCAGTCATTTGCTGGCCGCTATTGTTCTGACAACCTGGGTGATGCTGACCGGTGCGCTGCACCTGGACGGGCTGGCTGACTGTGCCGATGCCTGGGTGGGTGGTTATGGCGACAAAGACAAAACACTGGCCATCATGAAAGACCCGCAAAGCGGGCCGGTGGCCGTTACTCTCGTGGTTTGTCTGCTGCTATTAAAGTTTAGCGCGATTGAAGCGGTCATCACTCAACAGGCATGGGCGGCATTGATTTTATCACCGGTTCTCGCACGCAGTCTGTTGCCCCTGCTATTCCATACCACCCGTTATGTGCGGAGCAGTGGCCTGGGGCAGGCGTTAACACAACACAAATCCAATACAAGACACCTTTTAATGCAGCTACTGACGGTAACTTTAGCAGTGAGTTTAATGGGTATATCTGCATTAATTGTCATTTTTGCCGCTTTATCGGTCTTTTTTATTATTCGCCAGCTCAGTATCAAGCGCATTAGCGGTATCACCGGTGATGTCGCCGGTACCCTGGTTGAACTCAGCGAAGTCATTGTTTTGATAGCCTTTTTAAGCCTGTAAGCACGGCATAATCGCATCTCTAACAGCCACAATGGCCAGCGAATGGTACACAAGCCGGCTCAATTCAAAGAAAAATCATACAAATAGCTAAATTTATTCCAAAAATTCAGTATTTCACGCCGATATATATACTATTTGCACCTGTTTTTCCTGTAGAATGTCCCCCTTCAAAAATGGATGAGTGGGCTAGCGGGAATAATCAACGCTGCTACACTTGAATGCAAGTTTCCCCGGATTGGTTTTATTCGAGCTGGACACATCGCTTCAATAGAAATCCATCTGGAACCTGGACCATCAGAGTCAGTGATCAAATGAGACTAACTCAGAGTATGGATGCCAGTATTTTAATGCCAACTTCAGAGTGCAAAAATGACTGACCTATCGCTTTACAGAAACATTGGAATCTTCGCCCACGTAGATGCCGGTAAAACAACAACGACTGAACGTATCCTGAAACTGACCGGTAAGATCCATAAGATCGGTGAAGTACATGATGGTGCATCGACTACTGACTTCATGGAACAGGAAGCTGAGCGCGGTATTACTATCCAGTCTGCTGCCACAACTTGTTTCTGGAAAGATCATCGTTTTAACATCATCGATACACCAGGACACGTTGACTTCACTATCGAAGTTTACCGTTCATTAAAAGTACTGGACGGCGGTATCGGTGTATTCTGTGCCTCTGGTGGTGTTGAGCCACAGTCAGAAACTAACTGGCGTTATGCTAACGAATCCGGTGTTGCCCGTGTTATTTTCGTTAACAAGCTCGATCGTATGGGTGGTGATTTCTACCGCGTAGTAGACCAGGTTAAAAACGTATTAGCGGCTAACCCGTTGATTATGGTTCTGCCTATCGGCATCGAAGATGATTTCACCGGTGTGGTTGACCTGCTGACTCGTAAAGCATGGGTCTGGGATGGCTCTGGTGATCCAATGAATTACCAAATTATCGAGCCACCTGCTGATATGGCTGACAAAATCGAAGAATACCGTGAAATGCTGATCGAAACGGCTGTTGAGCAGGATGATGATCTGATGGAAGCGTATCTTGATGGCACCGAGCCTTCTATTGAAGAGCTTAAGCGCTGTATCCGTAAAGGCACTATCAATCTGGACTTCTTCCCTACTTTCTGTGGTTCTGCATTTAAAAACAAAGGCGTTCAGAATGTTCTGGACGGTGTTGTTGATTACCTGCCAAGCCCGACTGAAGTTATTCCACAGCCTGAAGTTGATCTTGAAGGTGAGCCTACTGGTAAGTCTGCGATCGTTGACGCCACCCTACCTGTACGTGCACTTGCGTTCAAAATCATGGATGACCGTTTCGGTGCCCTGACTTTCGTTCGTATCTATTCAGGTACAGTTAATAAAGGTGATACTTTACTTAATACCTTCACTGGTAAAACAGAGCGTATCGGCCGTATGGTGGAAATGCACGCTAATGACCGTAATGAAATTGATTCTTGCCAGGCGGGTGATATCGTCGCTTTCGTTGGTTTGAAAAATGTTCAGACAGGTCACACGTTAGCTGATGTTAAAAACCCGGCAACACTTGAGCCTATGGTATTCCCTGAGCCAGTTATCTCTATCGCGGTAGCACCAAAAGATAAAGGCGCTTCTGAGAAAATGGGTATTGCGATCGGTAAAATGGTTGCAGAAGATCCGTCGTTCTACGTTGAAACTGATGAAGACAGTGGTGAAACCATCCTTAAAGGTATGGGTGAATTACACCTTGATATCAAAGTTGATATCCTCAAGCGTACTCACGGTGTTGAACTGATTGTTGGTAAGCCACAGGTTGCATACCGCGAAACAATCACTCAGCAAGTTGAAGACTCTTACACACATAAGAAACAGTCTGGTGGTTCAGGTCAGTACGGTAAAATCGACTACATCATCGAACCAGGTGAACCTGGCTCAGGTTTTGTGTTTGAATCTAAAGTAACCGGTGGTAACGTACCTCGTGAATTCTGGCCTGCCGTTGAAAAAGGTTTCAACAGCATGATGGGTACTGGTGTACTGGCCGGTTACCCGGTTCTGGACATTAAGTTCACATTAATGGACGGTGCTTTCCACGCGGTGGACTCATCAGCAATTGCTTTCGAAATTGCGGCTAAAGGCGCATTCCGTCAGACCGTTAAAAAAGCAGGCCCTCAGATCATCGAGCCTATCATGAAAGTTGACGTGTTCACGCCTGATGACAACGTCGGTGATGTTATCGGTGACTTAAACCGTCGTCGCGGCATGATCTTAGGCCAGGATGCCGGCCCTACCGGTGTTCGTATCAAGGCACAGTGCCCGCTTTCTGAAATGTTCGGTTACATCGGTGACCTGCGTACTATGACATCGGGTCGTGGTCAGTTCTCTATGGAATTTGATCATTACAACCCATGTCCTAAGAACGTTTCTGATGAAGTTATCAGAGAAGCTGAAGAACGTAAAAAAGAGAAGTAATATTCTCTCTGTTGCCCGGCTCAGCCGGACAACAGACGTGCAAAAAAAAGCCGGGGATTTCCCCGGCTTTTTTTTGCACAGTTATATTTACTTAACGACACTGATTATTCAGGCAACAGCCTGACATCACTTCTCTGAATCTGAAAAATCATTGCATAAATTTACTGTTTCTATTATCCAACTGAATAAGGCTTACATCCGCAATAATCGTTTTACCTCTTCGACTTCAGCCTCAGCCTCAGCCAGTATTTCATTAATCAGTTGCGGATTCTGATGTTCAGGAAATAATTTATGGAAAGCCGGTACCTGGCCAGGTGTCGGTATATCTTCTAACTGATGATGTAACAGACGATAATAAATCTGTGCGGCCAGTATGACATCACACATATCTGCTTCACCGGCAACATCCCTGCCCCAGTTTTCGGCATTTTCAACAACACTGACTAAATCGGGTGATAGCAACCAGTTATTAACCACCATACTGCCAACAGCAATACGCAGATCCGAGATTATTTCTTCAACCTGATCCATACTATCAACCGCAATATCACTTTGATCAATGTAAACCAGAATTGGAATAACACCGATATCGTGCAGCAGACCGGCAAGTAGCAAATTATCGGCTTCTAAATGTGTGGCTTTGTTAGCCAGTGTGTAGGCGATAGCGGCAACTTCTGTACTGTGATCATACAGACTCTGCATTCTTTTATTTAATAATGGCGAAGTCGCAGTAAAGAGCTCTTTAATCGAAAGGCAAAGTACAAGATCACGAGTAGTAGTAAAACCCAAACGAATAATGGCCGCGCTAATACTCTCTAACGGATTAACACCTCTGTTTATCGGGCTGTTTGCAACCTGCATAAGACGTGCAACGATCGCCGGATCGGCCTCCAATATGCGGGAAAGACTTTCGGCCGTAACATCCGGATCAGAAATAGCTTCTTTAACTTTTAATGCAATCTCAGGGATACTGGGTAACTCGAGTTTTCCAAGATTATAAGCATGTAAGATAGAAGCAAAGAGATCACCCTCAGCTTCGGTCACTTCAAACGTTTCAACTTGTTCCGCTGTAAGTAATGCCTGGTTAAAAAGTGTATTGAAGTACTGCCGGTCAAAGCGAACAATGGTGGATGGTTCTTCGGCAACGGCTCTTATCTTATGATCTTTTTCTGAAAATACCGGTTGCTTTGATCTGTCGTTATTAGCTGAAATTTTAAACGTTGAATAGTCTTTAGTAATCAGCTCCAGCCGGCCTGACTGCAGATAAATTAACCAGCGGTACTCATCAGAAGAATCGAGTGTAAACCCTCTGCTAACATGAATAACATGTGCTTTATCCGCCAGGCAGGTTCTGTCAGCAGAGGTAAGCTCGTTCAGAGGTGAAAGCTGTGCCAACCATTGTTCGTCCAAGAAAATGCCTTTAATGACCTGACTAAGATAAGTATATAGAGTAAATATAGTTTAATCAGTCAGAGAGCACAATAAACACTGAGGCTGTTGAATATATGACTGTTAAATGGTTTTAGTAAAAGGTGAATACCAGCTGCTATTTCAATTATTTATTATAGTTTCTGTTCAGTGTTCTGAGGCGATGTAATTTTTCACTGATTTTTATTTCTAAGCCTCTTTCATTGGGATGATAGTACTCTTGCTCCCCCATTTCATCGGGAAAGTATGTTGCGCCCGGGGCAAATGCATCAGGCTCATCATGAGCGTAACGATAGCCTTTGCCGTAATCAAGTTCTTCCATGAGTTTGGTTGGTGCGTTTCTCAAATGCATGGGTACTTCAAGTGTGCCACATTGTCTTGCCGCCTGTTTAGCAGCTTTTAATGCAAGATATGATGCATTACTTTTAGGTGCAGAAGCGAGGTAAGTAATCGCTTGCGCCATTGCCAGTTCGCCTTCAGGTATGCCTTGCCGCTGCACAGCATCCCAGGCATTCAACGCCAGTTGCAATGCACGAGGGTCAGCATTACCGATGTCTTCACTGGCAATGGATACCATTCTTCTGGCAACATAAAGCGGATCGCATCCGCCATCCATCATACGGCAATACCAGTATAGAGCTGCATCTGGATTACTGCCGCGAACAGATTTATGGAAGGCAGAAATCTGATCGTAAAAGACCTCGCCCCGATTATCGAACCGACGCAGGCCCTGTGTACAAACCGCTTCGATTGTTTCGCGGCTGATGACTAGTTTGTCATCGACGATTGAAGCAAGCTCAACTGCGATTTCGAGTAAATTTAATGATCGTCTTGCATCACCATCGGCAGCTTTTGCAAGCATTACTAGCAATTCATCTTCAATTTGAATTTTTTGAGATGACAGTAGCCGATCACTTCCAAGTGCATGCTTCAAAACCTGAACAAGACTTTCCTCAGACAGGCTCTTTAAAACATAAGTTTTAGTACGGGATAATAATGCATTATTTAATTCAAACGAGGGATTCTCGGTGGTAGCACCAATAAAAAAAACGGTGCCGTCTTCAACAAAAGGTAAAAAAGCATCTTGTTGTGATTTATTGAAGCGATGCACCTCATCGACAAATAAAATAGTCGGTTTCTGATACATGGCCTGAAATTGTTTGGCCTGCTCAATCGCATGACGAATGTCTTTAACGCCGGCCAGTACCGCAGAAATACTCAGAAACTGTGCGTTGCAATAATTTGCAATCATCCGTGCCAGTGTTGTTTTACCGGTACCCGGAGGCCCCCAGAAAACCATGGAATGCAAGCGTTCGTTTTGGATAGCAATGCGCAGCGGCTTATCATCAGCCAGAATATGTTCCTGACCAATGTAATCTTCGAATTTTTCGGGTCTTACTCTGTCGGCTAACGGTCTGTAGGCCTGATACTCTGACATTGACTAGGCACCGCCAATGACATCAGCATTTTTTGGAATCACGAATTTGAAACGATTGCTTTTAAATTTTACAGCCGTCTTGCTGTTGGTAAATTTAATCACCGTGGTTTGACCAAAACCGTCAATCATCTTCAGACTGTCGATTAAGTTATTTTTCATACCGATTAAAATATTACTAAACTCAGAATCAGACTGTTTTGTCGTCAGTTCCAGCCAGCTAACCCCGTCAATCACATCCAGTGTGACGATATTAAAATCATTATCAATATTGGTTTTATTAAACAGTAACACCATTGAGGTTTTGGATAATGCCGAATCTACCGGCTTGATAGTGACCTGCTCCAGTTCACTGTCATACATCCAGATGACTTTGCCATCAGACATAATCACCTGATGATACGGCTCTTCATAATCCCACGAGAACTTACCCGGCTTCTGCAATGAGAAACGACCGGCTGAATATTGTAATTCACTGCCTCTGTCATCAAATAAACTCTGGCTAAAGGATGCGCTAAAGTTCGCGGACTTTTGCATAAAATTTTTCAGCTGCATAACGCCGGTATTCTCAGCCTGCGACAGCTGAACCACGCAGGTCATTAAGAAAACAACCGATAGTATTTTGTTCAGGAAATTCTTCATTATTTTATTCATTAAAGTTAAATATCAACAGGAGGCGGCGCGAGAACTTCCCGGCTACCATTTGACTGCATGGATGAAACCACACCCGATGCTTCCATTTCTTCTATCATGCTCGCTGCACGGTTATAACCGATTCTCAGTCGTCGCTGCACATATGAGATTGACGCTTTTCTGCTTTCGGTGACAATTTTTACCGCCTCATCATAAAGTGCATCACTGTCACCGTCTCTTTTTGCCGGTGCTTCGCCTGGCAGCATACCAGCTTCGCTATTATCTTCTAATATTGAATCAATGTATTCCGGTTTACCCTGCTCTTTGATATGAGCAACAATTTTATGCACCTCATGATCATCAACAAAGGCACCGTGTACCCGTTCAGGAATATTCTGCCCCACATTCATATACAGCATATCGCCATGACCAAGTAATTGCTCTGCGCCCATCTGATCCAGAATCGTCCGTGAGTCAATTCGTGAGGAAACCTGAAAAGCAATCCGGCTCGGAATGTTGGATTTAATTAAACCGGTGATAACATCCACCGAAGGTCGCTGAGTTGCCAGTATCAGGTGTATACCACAGGCCCTTGCCTTTTGTGCAAGACGCGCAATTAACTCTTCTATTTTCTTACCCACCACCATGATCAGGTCGGCAAATTCATCAATCACGATAACAATATATGGCAGGTGAGCCAGCTCTTTTGCTTCTTCACCTTCTTCAGCATCTTTACGCTTAAATAACGGATCCTTTATCGGTTCTCCGGCAGCCGCTGCATCATTGACTTTTTTGTTATAGCCAATGATATTTCTGACACCTAATGCAGCCATTAGTTTATATCTTTTTTCCATTTCTGCGACACTCCAGCGAAGTGCGTTGGCGGCGTCATTCATATCGGTGACAACCGGGGTCAGCAAGTGCGGAATACCGTCATAAACACTCAGCTCGAGCATTTTTGGGTCAACCATAATGAGGCGAAGATCTTTTGGAGTGCTCTTGTACAACAGACTAATGATCATGGTGTTGATACCCACGGACTTACCGGAGCCTGTTGTACCGGCGACCAATAAGTGCGGCATTTTTGAAACATCGGCCACCACCGATTTGCCGGAAATATCTTTACCCAGACCAACTGTCAGTGACGATGACGCTTTATCAAATTCTTTTGATGTCAGAATCTCACTGAGGTAAACAATTTCGCGGTCTTCATTGGGGATTTCCAGACCAACCACCGATTTTCCGGCAATGACTTCAACCACGCGAACACTGGGTACCGATAACGAGCGCGCCAGATCCCGCGAAAGCGCGGTGATTTTGGCGGCTTTAATACCCGGTGCCAGGTCCAGTTCAAAACGGGTGATAACAGGCCCGGGATGCACCGCAACCACCTGTACGTCGACACCAAAATCAGCCAGCTTTAATTCAACCAGTCTTGATAAGGCCTCCAGCGCTTCTTTAGAAAAGCCTTTGGTGGAATGCTTGGCTTCATCCAGCAGTCTTAACGGTGGAATGGTGGTATTGGGTGATTCAAACAGCTGAATTTGCGACTCTTTAATCGCCCGTTCACTGACTTCCGGTTTTTTGATGACCGGCTCAATACGAACCGGTTGTTTGCGCTGCTCTTCTTTTATTTTTTCTTTTTTGATGACTTCTTTTCTGGCCTGTATCGCAACCGCGCCGGCTTTTTTGACTTCTTTCGATTCCTTAATGCTGGTGAATTTGGCTTTTATGCCATCATAAGCATTGATGCAGATAGCGCCGAGGCGGTCCATAATACCGATCCAGGTCAGCCCGGTGAATAAGGTAATACCGGCCATTAACAGCGCCAGCAACAACAGAGTGGAACCCAGCAGGCCAAAAATATTGATCAGCTCATCCCCCAGAAAGCGGCCTAAAATTCCCCCTCCATCCAGCGGTAAGATGCCTTTTTCAATATAAAAATGCATACTTGCCAGCGAGCAGCCCGATAACAGCGTAAAAAAGAAACCCAGCCAGCGCACACTCAGTATTTTGTAATCTGCGCTGTGATCTTCTTTTTTACCGCGCAACACCAGCCATCCGCTGTAAGCGATCATTAAAGGAAACAGATAAGCCAGATAGCCAAACAGATAAAGGAAGACATCAGCCAGCCAGGCACCGGCATGTCCGGTGTAGTTATGCACTACATCACGCGGGCCTGCATGTGACCAGCCCGGATCATCTGGGCTATAGGTGATCATTGCAGAGATTAGAAAAAGGGCAATCGCGAGCAGTATATACAGGGCACCTTCTCTCGCTCCACGTCCAATATGCGTGGTTAGCCGAGGCAGTGATTTTGCCTCTTTAGTACGCTGAGCTTGCGCCAAAGAAAATCCCCTAAAAAGTCATATTTGTAAATATTAAAAGCATAACGATTATCGCAGAAAATTGCAGTAAAACTTTGTTTTTATTGTCTATTTTCTCTAAATTCATCAATTAATGCAGGGTGAATAATCGCCCCTGACTGTATATTAATGGCCTTTTTAATGACTTTGTCATCTAAGCCCCCCAAACTGGCTATTTTAATGACCGATGGAAGGATTGCAGCGGACAATACCTGCGAGGCCGTGCGGGGTACGGCACCCGGCATATTGGTGACACCAAAGTGAATCACACCATGCTCGACATAAGTGGGGGATTCATAAGTTGTCGCTTTCATCGTTTCCACACAACCACCCTGATCAATCGCGATATCAATGATCACCGCGCCTTTTTTCATCGTTTTAACCATCTCTTCAGTCACTACTTTTGGTGCATGTTTGTCGGCTAGCAAAACAGCCCCTACCACTAAATCAGCCGACTGAATTTGCTTGCCAACTAAAACCGGGTCATAAACCTGAGTGCTGATTCTATTGCCCAGTTTTTTCAATCTGGCCAGTTTCAGTACATCAATATCAAAAACACTGACATCAGCTCCGATCTTATCCGCCAGTAACACCGCTGCCTCACCCGCACGGCCAGCACCGATCACCAGCACATGACCATTATCTGAATGATCGACACCACCGAGCAGCACGCCGTTACCACCCATAGGCTGATGCAGCAGATGGGCACCGATTTGAACCGCCAGGCGACCCGCTATCTGGCTCATCACGGCTAAAATGGGGCGCTGATTCTGCTCATTGACCACGCTTTCAAACGCTATGGCGGTACAGCCTGAAGCCAGCAGCCGCTGCACCAGTGCTTTATTTGCCGCCAGATGCAGGAATGAAAATAAAATATGCCGTGAGCTCAGGTACTTCAAATCACCTTCAACTGGCTCTTTGACCTTAACAATCAGCTCAGATTCTGCATAAAGCGACTCGGCAGCTTGGGCAATACGACAACCCTCCGCGGCATACTCATGATCCTCATAACCACTTAATAAGCCGGCAGATTGCTCAATCACCAGCTCATGCCCCTGCTCTATTAATTCAGCGCAGCCAGCGGGCGTCAGTGCCACCCGCCCTTCCAGGGTCTTAAGCTCTTTGGGTACACCAATCTTCATTTCTGACTCACTCCCTGACCCTAACAGTACAATGATTATGGCACTACTGTGCAACAGTACAAGCGACTATAAATCAGTCATTTAAACTAACAATTGAGCCGATAAAGAATAACAATTGAATTTAGCCTCTGATGTCGCGTCAGAGTATTATCAAAATGAGGTCGTGAATGCTAATATACACGCATAATTTTCTTATGATAATAACGCATAAATCTACTGGGAAACCCTGCTAATGAGTGAAGTAAAACATTGTCGTCTTTTAATTTTAGGCTCTGGCCCTGCTGGTTATACCGCTGCTGTTTACGCTGCCCGCGCCAATCTTAACCCTGTACTGGTCACAGGCATGGAAATGGGTGGCCAGCTCACCACCACCACTGAAGTCGATAACTGGCCTGGTGATGATGCCGGTGTTCAGGGCCCGGAGCTGATGGAACGCATGAAAAAGCATGCGGAACGTTTCGGTACAGAGATCATATTTGACCACATCCACACCACCAAGCTGGATGAGAAACCATACCGCTTAATTGGTGACACGAATGAGTATACCTGTGACGCATTAATCATCGCAACCGGTGCCAGTGCCCGCTACCTTGGCCTTGAATCAGAAGAAGCCTTTAAAGGCAAAGGTGTTTCAGCCTGCGCAACTTGCGATGGTTTCTTCTACCGCAATCAAAAAGTGGCTGTGATCGGTGGTGGTAACACCGCGGTTGAAGAAGCGCTTTATTTATCAAATATCGCCTCTGAAGTGGTGGTGGTTCATCGCCGTGACCAGTTCCGTTCTGAAAAAATACTGTCTGACCGTCTGATTGAAAAATCAAAAACAGGCAATGTGACGATAGAATGGAATGCGACGCTTGAAGAAGTACTGGGTGACAACTCCGGTGTCACCGGTATTCGCATCAAGAGCACCGAAGATGGCAGCACCAAAGACATCGAGACCATGGGCTGCTTTATCGCCATCGGCCACAGCCCGAACACCGGCATATTTGAAGGCCAGCTGGAAATGAGCAATGGCTACCTAAAAGTTCAAAGCGGCAATGAAGGCAATGCCACACAAACCAGCATCCCCGGCATCTTTGCTGCCGGTGACGTCAGCGACCACATCTACCGTCAGGCCATCACATCGGCTGGCACCGGTTGTATGGCCGCACTGGATGCGGAAAGGTATCTCGACGAATTAAAAGATTAAAAAAAGTTTGCTGTGGACAGTACGCAGTTTACAGTAAAAAATAAAGACAAAAAGGCCGCTAATTCAGAAATCAATTAGCGGCCTTTTTATTTACGATTTATAACTTCTCATAAAAATGACAGTAGTGCTGTAAAGACAAGACATAACTTAATATCAAATAAGGAGGATACAACAGGGCATTCCTGCACTTCCATGTGCGGCATGACATTAGTACATCCTGCACGTCATAAACGGTGCCTTTCGATTTTAGGTTATAACACCGTATTAACAGTATCTTATTCAAATAACTAAAACTGTCAGTAGCGTAGCAAAGTCAAGGCATGATTAAGATTTAAGCGAGGAGCATATATTAATATGTGACGCAGTTTAAATCTTAATCATAACGCAGGATTTGCTACGCTAATGGCAGTTTTAAGAGACCCAGACTCGGGCATTGCGAAACATCCGCATCCACGCCCCGTCTTCACTCCACTCATCAGGATGCCATGAGTTTTGTACCGCACGGAATACACGCTCAGGATGCGGCATCATAATCGTTGCGCGACCATCCTCTGTTGTGAAGGCGGTTAAGCCCTGAGGTGAGCCATTAGGATTTGCCGGATATTGTTCGGTGGCTTCACCCTGATGATCAATATAGCGGGCTGCTGCGAGTGCACTGTTAATGTCTTTTGAGTATTCAGCGCGGCCTTCACCGTGTGCAATCGCGATCGGCATTTGTGAGCCGGCCATGTCTTTAAAAAGAATCGATGGAGATTCAACAATTTCCAGCATACTGAATCGTGCTTCAAACTGTTCGGAATTATTACGCACAAAATGCGGCCAGTTTTGCGCACCCGGAATCAGGTCTTTTAAGTTCGCCATCATCTGACAACCGTTACAAACACCTAAACTAAAAGTATCTTCACGTTCAAAATACTGACTAAAGTTTTCCCGCACTTTGTCATTAAACAAAATGGTTTTAGCCCAGCCTTCACCGGCGCCCAATACATCACCGTATGAGAAACCACCGCAGGCGACCAAACCTTTGAAGTTATTCAAATCAACACGGCCCGCTAAAATATCGCTCATGTGAACATCTTGTGCGCTGAAACCGGCACGGTCAAATGCTGCGGCCATTTCAATCTGACCATTAACACCCTGCTCACGCAACACGGCAATTTTTGGTCGTACACCGGTATTAATAAACGGTGCGGCAACATCTTCATCCAGATCAAAACTCAGCGATGCATACAAACCGGTTGCATCATCATTACTGATATTATCGAATTCCTGTTGTGCGCAATCGGCGTTATCACGGATTGACTGAATCTGATAACTGGTTTCTGACCAGGCTTTTTGCAGTTCAACACGGTCAAGTTTAAGCATTGAGTAATTGTCTGCAATAAATTCAATATTACTTGAATCATTCACAGCACCGATGACATTCACAAAACCGTCTAAACCATTGGCCGCAAAACAGTCCATGACCGCTTCAATATCAGTCACTTTAACCTGAACAACCGCACCTAATTCTTCCGCGAAAATAGCCGACGCGGCATCCGAGCGGCGCATTAAATTATCAAGCTCTACGGTAACACCACACTGACCGGCAAAACACATTTCAGCGATGGTTGAGAGCAGGCCACCATCTGAACGATCATGATAGGCTAATAATTTACCGTCATTATTTAACGTCTGTATTGATTTAAACATGCCTTTTAATAATGCTGCATTTTCAAGATCCGGCGCATCATCACCCAGCTCTTTATAAACTTGCGCAAGCGCTGAGGCACCTAAACGATTTAAACCGGCTGACAAGTCAATTAAAATCAGGAATGTTTTACCCTGATCGGTGCGCAGCTCCGGCGTTAACGTTTTACGCACATCGGTCACCGGCGCAAAACCGGTAATCACCACGGATAACGGCGATGTTACGGCTTTGTCTTCGCCCTCATCCTGCCACACGGTTTTCATTGATAAGGAATCTTTACCAACCGGAATAGCGATACCCAGCTCAGGGCAAATTTCCATACCAATGGCTTTTACTGTATCAAACAAACGCGCATCTTCACCCACATGACCGGCCGGGGCCATCCAGTTGGCTGACAATTTTATATCAGACAATTCTTTAATGTCTGCCGCCATAATATTGGTGATGGCTTCGGCTACAGCCATACGGCCAGAGGCAGGTGCATTTAACAATGCAATCGGTGCTTTCTCACCCATTGCCATCGCTTCACCTTTATAGGTATCAAACGATGAAGTGGTGACAGCAACATCGGCCACCGGAATCTGCCACGGGCCAACCATCTGATCGCGTGAAATCAAGCCGGTGACACTGCGATCACCAATCGTGATTAAAAATGATTTGCTCGCCACACCCGGTAAGCGCATCACACGAAAAGCGGCGTCAGTTAAATCAAGTTCACTGGTGTCGAACATTTT
>Ga0224506_10000501_pt1 | contig 32933 bp, 26 predicted proteins | sample SF_Jan12_sed_USG_2_FD_169108 | JGI IMG/M metagenome (GOLD analysis project Ga0224506, IMG submission 169108) | Sediment microbial communities from San Francisco Bay, California, United States - SF_Jan12_sed_USGS_8_1 | ecosystem: Environmental > Aquatic > Marine > Sediment | place: USA... | reverse complement strand
AAAGATGGAAGTAAATTTTGGGGAAACCTTTCCCTGACTAGAGTTGAAGTTAGAGGAGAACTACAGTACACTGCCTTTATTAAAGACATTACGGAGGAAAGAGCTGTTAAACTACAAGCAGAAAGTGTGAAAATAGCTGTGGATACAGGATCCGTATCAGCAGAGTTCGATTTAGATGGGACAATTATTTCTGCTAATAGTAATTTTATAAGTATAGTTGGTCATAAGAAGGAATCGGATCTTGTTGGTCAACATCACCGTGTAATTTGTGAAAAAAGCTATGTAGATTCTCAAGAATATGCTAAGTTTTGGAAAGATTTAGCAAACGGTGATATCCAAAGTGGAGAGTATAAACTAATTGATAAAGGAGGGAGTGATGTTTGGGTTCAGTCTGCTTATGTGCCAGTTAGAAATGAGGAAGGAGATGTGTATAAAGTAATCAAGATAGCTACAGATGTTACTGATGTAAAAGTTCCAATTCTTCAGGTGAAAGATATTATTAGTAATGTAGCTCAAGGAGATCTCACTCAAAAGTTTGATGAAGCTGCTTCAGGGTACGTGAAAGAAATGGGAGATGCTTTAAACGTAGCCTTGGATAACCTTAATGCTTTACTGAATAATATACAAGAGAACTCTAATTTACTCGGAGCATCATCTGAACAAATGCTAACCAAGAGTGATCAGATGCAGGGAACTACTCAGGAAGTGGCATCTGCTATTGGAGAGATGGCTGAAGGCACACAACAGCAAGCAGAGCAAATTGATCAGGCTTCTCAATTATTGGAAGGAGTTAGAAATGCTTCCTTGGAGGTAACTGATAAATCTCAGGATATCAATAAAGCAGCAGAAGCTAGTCAGGGAAGTGTAGGAGTAGGTTTAGAAACAGTGAAAAAGGTAGTAGATAGTATGACAGAAATTCAAGAATCTGCACAAACAACCTCAGACTCTATAAATGTACTTACTGAGCGATCAGAGGAAATTGCCAGAACACTTAATGTAATTACCGATATTGCTGCACAAACTAATTTATTAGCACTTAATGCAGCTATTGAAGCGGCAAGAGCAGGAGATGCTGGTAGAGGATTTGCAGTGGTAGCCGAAGAAATAAGGAAACTGGCGGAAGACTCACGAAAATCAGCAGGTAACATTGAAAAAGTAATTTCCGCTGTAGGAAAAGATGTTGCCTCAGCAGGGAAAGCAATCTCTACTATGGATTCCAGTGTTAAAATTGGTAATGATGCCTCTGGAGACGCTGAAAAAGTATTCAATGAAATTAGTGTAACTACAGAACAGACATTAAGACTTTCTGTAGAGGTATTAGCTTCAGCTGAAGTACAAAAGCAGAATATAGATGATACAGTGAAAAATATTGAGCAGATTGTTGTAGTATCAGAAGAAACCGCATCAGGCACTGAAGAAATAGCTACATCCTCTAAAGATTTAAGTAATGGTATGGATGAATTTAATTCAACCAGTAAAGGGTTAGCCGAAATTGCTACGCAAATACAAGATGGGGTTTCAAAATTCACATTGAGACAGTAAAACCACTTATAGATCAAAATTATAAAAATATAAAATATGGAACTTGAAACACATAATGAAGTGCTGAAAAAGTCCGAAACAAATGGTAATGCAGTAACTGATGAGAAAATACTTCTGATTGTATTCAAATTGGGAGAATCAGAATATGCATTATCAATTGACCAGATCAAAGAAGTAGTACTTACACCTCGAATTTCCGAAATTCCTCAAACACCACCTTACATAAAAGGAGTGGCTAATATAAGAGGTACGGTAATATCGATTATAGATCTTGAAGCTCGATTTGGACTAAAATCGAAGAAAGAGAAGGCAGTAGTTGATGAAAGTAATAGTGTAGAAGAGGAAGAAGAGAGTTCTAATTACACATTGGTTATTGAAAGTGATGAGTATAAAATAGGGATCCTTGTAAAGGAAGTTCCCAATACTTTTTCAGTCAATCGATCTGAAATTGATAGTTCTGCTGGAATAATTCGTCATTCTTCATTGGATGAAAATGCGATCAATGGGATAGTTAAAATTGATGAAAGAATGATTATCTTAATTAATATATTGAGTATGATGGAAACTGGAGGTCTTAAAACTACCAATGAATAAAAATGGATGATTTGGCTATTAATCTTATAATACTGAACAGGTGAAAAAATTATGGCAGATGGAAAAATAAAAATACTTATTGCCGATGATTCGGGATTTATGAGATTATTGATTCGTGATATATTACAATCGGATAGCCAGTTAGAAGTGCTTGGAACAGCAGAAAATGGTAAGGAAGCCTTGGAAAAAACGCTCAAATTTAGACCAGATGTAGTATTACTTGACATGTTAATGCCAGAATACGATGGTCTTTATGCAGTAGAGCATATTATGAAGCAATGTCCGACTCCAATTATTATTCTAAGTTCAATTGGTCACTCTAATATTAATCCAATCATGAAGTCAATGGAGTTAGGTGCCTTTGACTATTTGAATAAACCAGTTAAGGATAATGCAAAATTAAGGAGTATTGATGCCGAAATAATCAGAAAGGTTAAGGAGGCAGCTGTATCAAACATTAAAGCTAGCATTGGTGAAGAAAGTATTACTAATCTTAATGAGCATGTTTTTGCAGATTCACTACCTTATGATGTTGTAGTTATTGGATCATCAACAGGAGGCCCCACGGCACTGGAAGAGGTTATAAAAAAACTACCAGGTAATTTGGCCGTTCCTGTACTTATTGCACAGCACATGCCAGTTAATTTTGTTCCTTCCTTTGCACTGAGACTTAATAAATTGGTACCTCTTAAAGTAGAGGTTGGAAGAAAGGGTATGCCTGTAAAACCTGGGTATATTATTATTTCTCCTGGTGATAAAAACATGATTGTAAAGAAAAATTCCTCAACACAAGAAGTAATTATAGATTTTTCATACAAGGTTTACCCTGAATTTAATAATCCTTCTGTAAACGCACTTATGGATTCAGTAGCTGATACTTATGGAGGCAGATCAATTGGAACAATACTTACAGGAATGGGTAAAGATGGTGCAGATGGTATGACAAAAATCAAAAATAAAGGAGGATATACCATTGCACAAAGTAAAGAGACATGTGCGGTATTCGGAATGCCTCGTGAGGCAATTGAACGAAAATGTATTGATGAGGTTGTGCCAATAAGTGAAATTGGAGGTTTTATTACTAGTTGTTTATCTTAAATTGATAATAATAAAAGATGCAAAATGTAAATAGCAAAGAATAGTGGTATATAGTATTAACTATTATAAAGCAACAAAGAGTTTAGTAACGATGAACTTTAAACTACACTAAAATGAGTTCAAAAGAAGAAGAATATAAGGAAATGTTTCTTTCAGAGGCGCTCCAAAATTATGAGCAACTGAATGAATTATTTACAGTATTGGAGAAAGATAAGGATGATACAGAAGCTATTGATTCTATTTTTCGAATTACGCATACCTTAAAAGGAAATGCCATGGGCATGGGGTTTGAGGCAATAGCAGAATTGTCTCATGTAATGGAGGATGTTTTTAGCGAAGTAAAGGAAGGTAATATTAAACTTAGTAAGTCATTATTTGATAATATGTTTAAAGCCAATGATAAGCTAGGGACACTTATTGATGCTTTAACTACAGATGAAAAGGTGAGTTATAAAGGAATTTTAACTAAACTTAATGTTATTCTCAGAAAGGCTCGTGAAAAAAATCAACCTAAAGACGAGGCAGAGACTCCTGACACTAATGAAAAAATTAAAGGCACTACTCAGGAGCCAGTTGTGCCAGAAACAGAATCTCAACCTGAACCTGAACCTGAAAAGGCTAATGAACCACAAGAAGATACCGTTTCTGAAACAGACACTTCTACTGAATCAGGAAAAAAACCATTTGGAAAATTAGGTGAGATGACTGCTCGATTGTTTAAATCAACTAAGCAGTCAGAAGAAGAAACCGATTCTGATATTAGTACTGAACCCGAGCCTGAAAGTAGTGTGGAAAGCACTCAACCTGTTTCTGAAACACCTATGGAAACTGAAGAAGTTGAAAACGAACAATCACCAGATATTGTAGAAGAAGAGCAAGAACTGCCTGAGCCATATTTTGAAAACAATGTTGTAGAAGAGGAAGTTGAAAAAGTTGTAGAAGAGGAAAAAGATATTGAGCCCGAAGAGGAACAAGTAGAGGAGGAAGATGAAATCGAAGAAAAGGAAGTGGAGGAAGAAATTGAAGAGGAAAGTGCTACTCAAAGAAAGATAGCCTTTTCTGATGTTGTTCAAATTCCAATAAGGAAGTTGGATGCACTAATGAATCAGGTGGAGCAGCTAATTATTGAGAGAGATCGTTTAATGGCAATCTCAGATATAGATATAAATGGACGTTCAAATTCGGATTTTACTAGTCTTCAACGTATCACATCCGACCTACAGTATAGTGTGATGGATGTACGGCTCGTACAAATTGGATTTTTATTTAAAAAGTTCCATCGTGTTATAAGAGATGTAGCATCAATAGAGTCTAAACAAGTTAGCTTGGTGTTGAAGGGTACGGATGTTGAAATTGATAGGAACATTCTGAAAATAATGAGTGACTCATTGGTTCATTTGGTAAGAAACTCTGTTAGTCATGGAATTGAAGATGCTCAAACTCGTAAGCAACGAGGTAAACCAGAAGAAGGAGTAGTTACATTGAATGCACGGAATGAAAAAGACAACGTAATAGTAGAAATCTCTGATGACGGCAATGGAATTGAAACGGAAATAATACGTAAAAAAATTGTTGAAAAAGGTCTTCTTAATAAAGAGTTAGCCGATCAATTATCTGAAAATGAGGTATTACTCTATATTTTTGAACCTGGGTTTTCAAATGCTGAAAAAATTACAGAGGTTTCAGGAAGAGGTGTTGGAATGGATGTTGTGAAAAGAGCCACAGAGTCAATAGGAGGTCAAATTTCCGTAGAAACCGAAGTGGGTAAGGGTAGTACTATAATACTTAAACTTCCATCGTCAATGGCAGTAAAAGGAGCACTTCTATTTCTTCTAGGAAAACAAGAATTTGCATTTGCACTAACTTACACCGAGGCAGTGATATCTCTATACAAACATGAGATTTATATGATCAATAGTGGATTGATGTGTAAGTATCTTGATAAGACTATTTCGGTAATCTTTTTGGAAGACCTGTTATCGATGGACTGTTTAGATGAGATCAGTGATGAAGGTGCCTTTCATAACACCTATCATAAAATCGAAGATGATCAAAAACTTGATGTAATAGTTGTCTCACATTCCGACCGCTTTATTGGTATTGTTGTTGATAAATTATTGCAGCAAAAAGAAATTGTTGAAAAAACGATATCAAAACCTTTAGACAATGTAAAACTTTTGACAGGGACCACTATCCTTGGAAATGGCAATGTTTGTCTTGTAGTTGATGCTGCCGCTATAGCCGATATATTATTCAAATCAACAAATAAAAGCAAAATAATGGAGATGGTTTGAGAATATACTCAAAATAAAAATTAATTATGAGTCAGAGCGAAAATCAAATACTTATAAATGCAATAGATAATGCAGCAGCATCGATGAATATGATGCTAGGAAGTGAGGTTAAAGTAAGTAATATAAATTTTTCTTTTAAGGAAGAAAATGATATTGTTCAATATTCCAAAAAAATAGAAAAAGGGGCTCATGTACTAAAAACAGATATGATGGGTAATTTAGTAAGCACTAGCTATTTAGTAATGTCCCCAACTGATGTAAATAAAATATTTGAAAAATGTTTGCCAGGTGAAGCTTTGAAAACAAACAACTCTGGAAACCTAGCTATTCAAGGAGGTTTTTTACTTGAATTAGATAATATTGTTGCTGCTGGGGCGATCACCGTGTTTGCGAATCAATTGGATGAAACAATATATGGAGATGTCCCAAAATTATTGATAATGAATAAATTGAATATTAATGAATACATAGATGCTGAGATTATAGAAAAAGGATTTAATAATTGTATAAATGCAGTTGTTCATGTTGAAAATATCGATATTGAATTGGACTTTATTTGGTTATTTGATGATAATTTTTTTAAGTTGTTAGTTTAATACACAAAACAGTCGCACAAATTAACGAAAAAGAGCAATTATGAAACAAGTAATTGGCGATGAAGAAATAAGAGCACTAATGAGTGCTATAGAAAGACGATATGGGTTAGATTTCACTAATTATGAAATTAAATCCTTGAAAAGGGGAATTTTTAGGTTAATGATGAAGCGTAAAATAAAAAATATCCTTGAACTGTGGTCTATTATATTAAAAGACGAGGAATTTTTTAAAGATAGTATCGATGACTTAATGGTAAATCTTACTGAATTATTTAGAAATCCAGATGCCTGGATGATGATTAAAAAAATTCTATTGGAAGAATATAAAAGTAAACCTAATTTAAGTATTTGGCATGCAGGATGTTCAACAGGAGAAGAAGTTTATACAATGGCAATAATTCTAAATGAAATCAGTATGTTATCTAAAACTAAGGCGTTGGCCTCTGATTTAAGTAGCCAGGCACTAGAAAAAGCTAAAAATGGAAAATATTCTCTTATTGTTATGCAAAATTATCTAAAACCATTTTTAGAGTTTTTTCCTGATAAAAAAATGGAAGACTTTTTTGATTATCAAGAATTTAATGCGATGGTAAAACCTGAATTTAAAAAACATGTCAAGTTCACTAGGCACAATTTAGCTCAGGATCCTATGGAGCAAAAATTTGATATTATTTTTTGCCGAAACGTGATGATATATTTTGATGAAACATTGAAACTTCATGTTCTAAACATGTTCAATAATTCATTAAATGATGGTGGTTACTTAGTGATAGGTTATTATGATACTATGCCTAAATCTGGTGCAGATATTTTTGATATTTACGATAATAAAACAAGGATTTATAAAAAGAAATAAAATTTAAAAAATAAAATTATGGGCAAAAAAGTATTAATTGTAGATGATTCGATGTACATGCGAAAACTTATTCGAGAGGCACTCGAGAAAAATGGGTTCGAGATTGTTGGCGAAGCCGAAAATGGTGAAATTGCAATTGACTTGGCACTTTCTTTAAACCCTGAATTGATTACATTAGATAATATATTACCTGATATGATAGGTCTTGATATACTTAAGGTTCTTAAAGAAGAAGGGTTAACTAGTAGGGTAATTATGATAAGTGCTGTAGGGCAACAATCAGTAATTAATCAAGGTTTAGAACTTGGTGCGTCAGATTATATTATCAAACCATTTACCTCTGAAAAATTGCTTGAAGTAATTAATAATGGAAATTAGAACTATTATTAAGACATGTTTTACCTAATGTAAATCAGATTGAAAGAAATAGTTGTAAAAAGTAAACTATTGAATAGTTCTTGTTTCAAAGAGGGCAATTGCTTGAAAATATTTTTTAAGAGTAAAATAATATTAACGAAATGCCTCATGGAATTGTTGGCCTAGGGGGCTTTCATTATACTTGATAAAGTATGATATTACACAGTCATGATATCTTTTTCTTTATGAACAATAAGTTCATCTACTTTATGCGTATACTCATCAGTTAGCTTTTGAACACTATCTTCAGCCCTTTTTATCTCATCCTCTGATACACCTTCATTTTTTAAAAGTTTTAACCCGTCATTTGTGTCCTTACGTGCATTTCGAATACTTATTTTCGCATGCTCACCTTCATTTTTTGCTAACTTCACTAACTGTATCCGTCTTTCTTCGGTAAGGGCAGGAATATTAATAATTACTTGTTCACCATCATTTTGAGGGTTTAAACCCAAATCACTGTTCATAATAGCTTTTTCAATTTCTTGAATCATACTTTTTTCCCAAGGTTTTATCATCAAAGTACGCGCATCTGGCGAGCTAATACTTGCTACTTGGTTTAGAGGTGTCATGTTTCCATAGTAATCAATCATTACACCACTTAACATACTAGGCATAGCCTTTCCTGCTCTAATTTTAGATAAAGCGTCAATAAGGTGAGTAATCGCTTTACTCATCATGTCTTTGGTGTCATCTAGATATAATTCAATTTCTTCCATAATAAAAAAATCAGTTTATGATTGTGCCATTAACATTACCATTCATTATTTCTGCTAAATTTCCAGATTTATTCATATCAAACACAATTATTGGTAAATTATTTTCCTGACATAACGTAAATGCAGTCATATCCATTATATTCAACCCTTTTTCATATGCTTCCTGAAAACTAAGATTAGCATATTTAGTAGCTTCGGGATTTTTTTCAGGGTCGGAAGTGTATACTCCATCAACTCGAGTTCCTTTCAGTACAACATCTGCCTGAATTTCTATAGCTCTTAAACTGGCTGTTGAATCGGTAGTAAAATAAGGATTACCAATTCCAGCTCCGAAAATCACAACTCTACCTTTTTCAAGATGTCGCACAGCTCTTCGTTTTATGAATGGTTCACACACCTGTTCCATTTTTATTCCTGACATCATTCTAGTGTATAACCCTGCTTTTTCAAGAGCACTTTGTAGTGCCATACCGTTAATTACTGTTGCAAGCATACCCATGTAATCTCCCTGTACTCTATCAATTCCTGATGATTCAGCTTGGACTCCTCTAAAAATATTTCCGCCACCTATTACTATGGCTACTTCAACCCCCATTTCAACCACATTTTTTATTTCATGGGTATATTGTTCTAACCTTATGGGGTCAATACCATATTGGTTCTCGCCCATCAATGATTCCCCACTAAGTTTGAGTAAAATGCGTTTGTATTTCATAAGTGTAATTAAGTAGATAGGTTTAGAAGTTTTTTGATTAATTAAATTCTTGCAAATATATTAAATCATATATAATAATATATAAAGCACATACAAATGAATTAAAATTGAACAAGAATAGCATTTTTCTCAACACTATCTCCTTGTTTTACAACAATAGATTTTACAATTCCTTCCCCAGGCGATTTCAGGACATTCTCCATTTTCATAGCTTCTAATATCATTATGCTATCTCCTTTTTTTACTTCATCACCTTCTTTTATATTGATAGAAAGTATAAGTCCAGGCATTGGGGCTTTAATTTCATTTATTTTTGATAAAGAAAGGTCTGTCATTCCTAGTTTTTCAAGAAGCTGATCAAACTTATCTTTTACACCTATATTAAAAACTTCATTGTTAATTTTTAGGGTTACTTCTTTTTTATCTATACTGATATCAATGAGTTCAGCATTATATGATTGGTTATTATAGATGATATGATACTTTTTATCTCCAATAGAGATAATGTCCCAATCTATGACTTTGTCATTAACAGAATAGGTGTCGCCTTTCTTATTTACTTCGTATTTATGTTGATTAATTGTTACTTGATACATGAGTTCGATAATTTGCTATCAAATATAGTTGAAATTTATAGCCAATTGAGAAATGAGTATAAAATAAAAAGCTGTTTTAGGGGGCTTGGGGTTGCCTTTAAATATAAGTTTAAAAAAAAGACATCTTTTTTTTTTAAATGTTTGATTAAAATAAAAAACCATATAATTTTGCACTTCCTTAAAATAAGAGGGGATAATATTACCCATGTTTTTAAGTAGTTCATTTAAGTACTGAATACCATTGGGGGGATACCAAAGCGGCCAACTGGGACGGACTGTAAATCCGTTGTCTACGACTTCGCAGGTTCGAATCCTGCTCCCCCCACATACTACTGTTAGCAATAGCAGTTTAAGCGGGAGTAGCTCAGCTGGTAGAGCGACAGCCTTCCAAGCTGTAGGTCGCGAGTTCGAACCTCGTCTCCCGCTCTTTGATTAGCTTCGGCTAATTACGATGAGTCTCTGACAAGAGAACCCAAAGCCGATGTAGCTCAGGGGTAGAGCACTTCCTTGGTAAGGAAGAGGTCACGGGTTCAAATCCCGTCATTGGCTCATTTAAGATAATACTGTTTGTATAAGACAGAGAAAGTATGAGTAACAATATAGTGACCTAGGTCACGCCTGTCTGCCGACAGGCAGGGGTTCAAATCCCGTCATTGGCTCATTTTGATGTGTAAATTAATAAAAGAGAAATAAAATATATAATTAACTAAATCGGGAGTTTTCAAATATGGCTAAAGAAACATTTGACCGTTCGAAACCACACGTTAACATTGGTACTATCGGTCACGTTGACCACGGTAAAACAACATTAACAGCGGCTATTTCAAGCGTGCTAGCAGGCAAAGGTCTTGCTGAGCAAAAAGACTTCTCTGCAATTGATAATGCACCAGAGGAGAAAGAAAGAGGTATTACTATTAATACATCTCATATTGAATATGCAACAGATAAAAGACATTATGCTCACGTTGACTGTCCAGGTCACGCGGATTATGTAAAGAACATGGTTACTGGTGCTGCTCAGATGGATGGTGCAATTATCGTAGTTGCAGCTACTGATGGACCTATGCCACAAACAAGAGAGCATATCTTACTTTCTCGTCAGGTGGGTGTTCCTGCTTTAGTTGTATTTATGAATAAGGTAGATTTGGTAGACGATGCTGAATTATTAGAACTTGTTGAAATGGAAATAAGAGAATTACTTTCTTATTATGATTTCCCAGGTGATGACATTCCTGTAATTGCGGGTTCTGCTCTAGGTGCTTTGAATGGTGAAGCTGAGTGGGTTGCTAAAGTAGAGGAATTGATGGCAGCAGTAGACGAACATATTCCGTTACCAGAAAGAGCTGTAGATAAAGATTTCCTAATGCCAGTTGAAGATGTATTCTCTATTACTGGTAGAGGTACTGTGGCAACAGGTAGAATTGAAAGAGGTGTAATAAACTCTGGAGATCCTGTAGATATCTTAGGTATGGGTGCTGAAGGTCTTAAATCTACAATTACAGGTGTTGAGATGTTTAGAAAAATATTAGATAGGGGTGAAGCTGGTGATAATGTAGGTCTTCTTTTGAGAGGTATAGAAAAAGAAAGCATCAAAAGAGGGATGGTAATAGTGAAGCCTGGTTCAGTAACTCCTCACAAAAAATTCAAAGCAGAGGTTTACGTTCTTTCAAAAGAAGAAGGTGGTCGCCATACTCCATTTTTCAATAAATATCGTCCACAGTTTTATTTAAGAACTACAGATGTGACTGGTGAAATTTTCCTTCCTGATGGAGTGGAAATGGTAATGCCTGGAGATAATGTAAGTATTACTGTTGAGTTGATCAATACAGTAGCTATGGAAAAAGGATTACGTTTCGCTATCCGTGAAGGTGGTAGAACTGTAGGTTCTGGACAGGTTACAGAAATTATCGAATAAGATAAATAAATTCACTTAAAGCGTTTCGAAGAAATTTGAAACGCTTTTTTTGTATTTGTAAAATATAAGGGCTAAATTTGCAGTCCATTTTGAAGAATGGATACACGGGTGTAGCTCAATTGGTAGAGTAGTGGTCTCCAAAACCATTGGTTGGGAGTTCGAGTCTCTCCACCCGTGCATGTTAAAAATTAGAATAAAATTCATATGCAAAAACTAAAACTTTTTATCACTGATTCAGTTGATGAAATGAAAAACAAGGTGTCTTGGCCAAAATATTCTGAACTACAAAATAGTTCAATATTAGTATTGGTGGCTTCAATGATTTTTGCATTAATGATTGGTGGATTTGATTGGGTTTTTAAAACCACTATGCAGTGGTTTTATCAATCATTTTAAATAGGGTATATATAATAAGGGATATTATAGATGAGCGAACTTAAATGGTATGTAGTAAGGGTAGTGAGCGGTCAGGAAAAAAAGATAAAAACTTATCTGGAAACTGAGATTGAAAGAGAAAATCTTCAAGATTACATTCCTCAAGTGTTGATACCTACAGAAAAGGTATACGAATTGAGAAATGGTAAGAAGAAGATGAGAGAAAGAAATTTTTTTCCAGGATATGTTCTTGTTTCTGCCGACCTTACACATGGCGAATCGAATCATTTAGTTACTAGTATTCCTGGAGTAATAGGCTTTCTCGGCAATAATAGTGCCGGTGCTTCCAAAGAGCCTGTTCCTCTAAGACAAAGTGAAATTAACCGTATCCTCGGTAAGGTGGATGAGTCCGATGAATTTGAAGAAAAGTTGGACACGCCTTATATAATTGGAGAGTCTGTAAAAGTTATGGATGGCCCATTTAGTGGATTTACGGGAAATGTCGAAGAGGTGTTTGAAGAGCGTAAAAAGCTCAAAGTAATGGTAAAAATATTTGGCAGAAATACCCCTGTTGAATTGAATTATTTGCAAGTAGAAAAAACTGACTAAAAAATGGCTAAGGAAATTAGTGGATATTTGAAATTGCAAATCAGAGGAGGAGCAGCTAACCCTTCACCTCCTGTAGGCCCTGCATTAGGTTCTAAAGGACTCAATATTATGGAGTTCTGTAAGCAATTTAATGCACGTACTCAGGATAAACAAGGTCAATTGTTACCAGTATTGGTTTCAATTTATGCTGACAAATCATTTGATTTTGTAATTAAGACCCCTCCTGCCCCAGTAATGATTTTAGAAGCTGCAAAGAAGAAGAAAGGTTCATCAGAACCTAACCGAGATAAAGTAGCTACAATTTCATGGGATCAAGTGAAATTTATTGCTGAAACTAAAATGCCTGACTTAAACGCATTTACGGAAGAGTCAGCCATGAAAATGGTGGCAGGTACAGCAAGAAGTATGGGAATTAATGTATCAGGTGTTGCACCTTGGGAAAATTAATCAAATTTAAAAAATGGGAAAATTAACTAAAAACCAAAAAGCCGTAGCAGCAAAACTAGACAGTACTAAAGAGTACTCTTTAGAAGAAGCTTCTGCTCTGGTTAAGGATATTACCTTTACTAAATTTGATGCATCTGTCGACATTGATGTTCGATTAGGTGTAGACCCCAAGAAAGCGGATCAAATGGTACGAGGTATTGTTACCTTGCCTCATGGCACGGGTAAAGAAGTAAAAGTTTTGGTGTTATGTACACCAGATAAAGAACAAGAAGCAAAAGATGCTGGAGCTGATTATGTTGGATTAGATGATTATATCACTAAAATAGATGGAGGTTGGACTGATATCGATGTGATAATAACTATGCCAACAGTAATGGCGAAAGTTGGACGTTTAGGAAGAGTATTAGGACCTCGTGGACTAATGCCTAACCCAAAATCAGGTACTGTAACTTTAGATGTAGGTAAAGCTGTTAGTGATATCAAATCTGGTAAAATCGATTTTAAAGTAGATAAAACTGGAATTATTCATGCCAGTATTGGAAAGGTTTCTTTCTCTCCAGAAAAAATCAGAGAAAATGCTAATGAGGTAATTCAAACTATTGCAAAGTTGAAGCCAGCTTCTTCGAAGGGTACATATTTTAAAAGTATAAATATGTCTAGTACTATGAGCCCAGTTATTACTATTGATAAAAGTTTAATTTCAGGATTATAAAGTCATGACTAGAGAAGAGAAAGTACAGATACTAGAAGAATTGTCAGAGAAACTTAGCAATAAACCTAATTTCTATGTGACAGATGCGTCAGGACTTACTGTAGCTGAAATTAATAATTTCAGAAGACTTTGCTATGAAAAAGGTGTTGAATATAAAGTATATAAAAATACATTAATTCAGAAAGCATTAGAAAAATTGGATGTAGATTATACTGAATTTTTTGATGTACTTAAAGGATTTTCTGGAATCATGTTCTCAACTGAGGAAGGAACTAACATTCCTGCCAAAGTATTAAAAGAATTTAGAAAAGGGAGTGCTGAAAAACCAATTTTAAAGGCTGCTTCTATCGAATCAGAATTTTATTTTGGTGACGAGAACGTTAAAATGCTTAGTGAGCTTAAATCTAAAAACGAGCTTATTGGTGAAATTATTGGATTGTTACAATCTCCAGCTAAAAATGTTGTTAGTGCTCTTCAGAGTGGAAAATCAACATTGGCTGGTTTGGTTAAGACATTATCCGAAAGAGAAAATTAATATATTAGAAACAAGTAGAAATTTATAAAGTAAATAAAAATGGCAGATTTAAAAGCATTCGCTGATCAATTAGTGAATTTAACTGTAAAAGAAGTTAATGAATTAGCTGAAATTCTTAAAGAAGAGCATGGTATTGAGCCTGCTGCAGCTGCTGCTGTAGCCGTAGCTGCTCCAGATGGAGGTGCAGAAGGTGGTGGTGAAGAAAAATCAGAATTTGATGTAATACTTAAGGCAGCTGGTGGAGCAAAATTAGCAGTAGTTAAACTTGTTAAAGAATTAACAGGTCTTGGTCTTAAAGAAGCTAAAGAAGTAGTAGATGGTGCCCCTAAAGCAGTAAAAGAAGGTGTATCTAAAGATGAAGCTGAAGCACTTAAAAAGCAGCTTGAAGAAGCAGGTGCAGAAGTAGAATTAAAATAATTTGACGACTATTTCAGTTGTCTAATAGGAATATTAGACCCCGGTCTCGACTTGTGTCAAGATTAGGGGTCTTTTCCTGTTTGTGCCAATTTTGGCACTTTTATAAGGTCGATTAATATTTTCTTGATTTTATTAAGAAAAAAGCGGCACACAATGTTTACATTTTTTGTAACTAAAAATTTAAAGCCTTGGCTAAGAATATAGAATCCTCAAGAATAGATTTTTCATCCATTAAAAAGGTTATTGATTACCCTGATTTTTTGGATGTTCAATTACAGTCATTCCAAGACTTTTTTCAGCTAGATACTCCAGCTGAAAAACGTACTCAGGAAGGTTTGTTCAAAGTGTTCTCTGAAAATTTCCCTATTTCGGATTCCAGAGAAAATTTCGTTCTAGAATTTATAGACTATTTGGTAGACCCACCTAAGTATTCGGTTGATGAATGCATTGACAGGGGGTTGACTTACAATGTTCCTCTAAAAGCAAAGTTGAAATTAACTTGCAATGATGAGGATAATGAGGACTTTGAGACAATAGAACAAGAAGTTTTCTTAGGTAATATCCCATACATGACCGCCAAAGGGTCGTTTGTGATTAATGGTGCTGAACGAGTAATCGTTTCGCAATTGCACCGTTCCCCTGGAGTTTTCTTTGCTCAAAGTAAACACACAAACGGTACAAAACTATATTCTGCAAGAATTATCCCTTTTAAAGGGTCTTGGATTGAATTTGCTACAGATGTTAATAACGTGATGTATGCATATATTGATCGTAAAAAGAAATTCCCAGTAACAACACTTTTACGAGCTATTGGTTATGGATCAGATAAAGATATATTAGATTTATTTGGTTTATCTGAAGAAATTGATGCAACAAGTGCAAAGCTTAAAAAAGCAATAAACAGAAAGTTAGCTGCTAGAGTACTAAAGACTTGGACAGAAGACTTTGTGGATGAAGATACTGGAGAGGTAGTTTCTATTGATAGAAATGAAATTCTCTTAGAAAGAGATCACATTATTTCTGAAGAAGATATTGAAACGATATTAGACTCAGGTTCTAAATCAATTATTCTTCACAGAGACGATGTAAGCATAACTGACTTTAACATTATTTTTAACACGTTAGGTAAAGATGTTTCAAATTCTGAAAAAGAAGCAGTTGAGCAAATCTATCGTCAGTTAAGAAATACAGAAGCTCCTGATGAACAAACTGCAAGAGATGTAATTCAAAATTTATTCTTTAGTGATAAACGATATGATTTAGGAGAAGTAGGAAGATATAGAATTAATAGAAAACTAGGGCTTGAGACTTCTTTGGATCAAAGAGTACTAACTACAGAAGATATTATCTTTATTGTAAAATACTTAATTGGTTTGATTAACTCTAAAGCTGTTGTTGATGATATTGATCATTTAAGTAATAGAAGGGTAAGAACAGTAGGGGAGCAACTTTATTCTCAATTTGGTGTAGGTCTTGCCAGAATGGCTAGAACCATTAAAGAGAGAATGAACGTAAGAGATAACGAAGATTTTAAGCCTGTTGATTTAATTAATGCTAGAACGTTATCCTCAGTTATAAACTCATTCTTTGGAACAAATCAATTGTCTCAATTTATGGATCAGACGAATCCATTAGCTGAGATTACGCATAAAAGAAGAATGTCTGCACTAGGACCTGGTGGTCTTTCAAGAGAAAGAGCTGGTTTTGAAGTTCGAGATGTTCACTACACACATTATGGTAGATTATGTACCATTGAAACTCCTGAAGGACCAAATATTGGTTTGATTTCTTCATTATGTGTTCATGCAAAAGTAAACGGTATGGGATTCATCGAAACACCATATCGTACCGTAGATAATGGTAAGGCCAATATGTCGGGAGATGTAGTTTATCTTACTGCGGAAGAAGAAGATACTCATAACATTGCTCAGGCAAATGCTCCTTTAGAGGATAATGGTCTGTTTATCAATGATAAGGTAAAAGCCAGATTTGAAGGTGATTTTCCTGTGGTAGAGCCAGATAAATTAAGGTACATGGATATTGCACCTAATCAAATTGTATCAGTAGCGGCATCAATGATTCCTTTCTTAGAGCATGATGATGCAAACCGTGCATTGATGGGGTCTAACATGCAGCGTCAAGCTGTACCTTTATTAAGAGCTGAAGCTCCAATTGTAGGAACAGGACTGGAATCTAGAATTGCTCAAGATTCAAGAACATTAGTGGTAGCAGAGGATGACGGAGTTGTAGATTTTGTAGACTCAGATAAAATTGTAATAAAATATGATTTATCTGATGATGATCATTTGATAAGTTTTGATGAAGATTATAGAACTTATGAACTAATTAAGTTTAGAAGAACAAATCAAGATACCTGTATCAACTTAAAACCTATTGTATTAAAAGGCGATAGAGTAAAAAAAGGTCAGATATTGTGCGAAGGATATGCAACACAGGGAGGTGAGTTAGCTTTGGGTAGAAACCTTAGAGTAGCATATATGCCTTGGCAAGGGTATAACTTCGAGGATGCAATTGTAATCTCTGAAAATGTAGTTAAAAATGATGTTTATACTTCTATCCATATTGATGAGTATGAGTTAGAGGTAAGAGATACAAAAAGAGGAGAGGAAGAGCTTACTTCAGAAATACCAAATGTTAGTGAAGAAGCAGTTAAGAACCTTGACGAAAATGGTATTATTCGTATTGGTGCAGATGTAAAGGAAGGAGATATTTTAATTGGTAAAATTACTCCGAAAGGAGAAACTGACCCAACACCAGAAGAGAAATTATTAAGAGCAATTTTTGGAGATAAAGCTGGTGATGTAAAAGATGCTTCTTTGAAAGCTTCTCCTTCATTGAGAGGTGTGGTTATAGATACTAAACTATTCTCAAGACCTAAAAAGGATAAAGAACTTCGTGCAAAATCTAAAAAAGAAGTTGAAGTATTAAAAACAAACTATGGTAAGGAGCTAACATTAATCAGAGATCAAATGATTGAGAAGTTAGCAAAAATACTTACTGGTAAAACTTCTCAGGGTGTTAAGCATAAATTTGGTGATGAATTAATTAGTAAAGGAGTAAAATTCTCAGCTAAAAATATTAAGGAAAATATATTCCCCGAAAAGAATATATATAGAGACGAAAGTAACTATAATGTTCAGGAAGAAGTAAACCTTATTTCTGATGTTATTCTGGATAACTGGACTACCAGCGATGATATTAATAGTCTTATTGTAAAGCTTGTTAAAAGTTATAATAATAAGCGTAATGAAATTTCAGGAGAATTTAAAAGAGGGAGATTTACTTTAGAAGTGGGTGATGAACTTCCAGCTGGAATCGTTCAATTGGCTAAAGTATATATTGCGAAAAAACGTAAGCTTAAAGTAGGAGATAAAATGGCTGGTCGACATGGTAACAAAGGTGTAGTTGCTAGAATTGTTCGTCAGGAAGATATGCCATTCCTAGAGGATGGTACACCAATGGATATAGTACTGAACCCACTTGGCGTGCCTTCAAGGATGAACCTTGGACAGATATATGAGACAGTACTGGCATGGGCAGGACTCGAGCTTGGTAAAAGATATGCTACACCAATATTTGATGGTGCAACTATGGATCAAGTTGCTGCAGAATTGAAAGAAGCTAAATTACCAGAGTACGGAAGAACTTACTTATATGATGGTTTAACAGGTATGCGTTTTGACCAATCAGTTACGGTTGGTATTGCTTACATGCTTAAATTAGGTCATTTAGTAGATGATAAAATGCATGCTAGATCAATTGGGCCTTACTCATTGATTACGCAACAACCATTGGGTGGTAAAGCACAATTTGGTGGTCAGAGATTCGGTGAAATGGAAGTTTGGGCATTGGAAGCATTTGGAGCTTCACATGTACTTCAGGAAATTTTGACCATAAAATCGGATGATGTTATCGGTAGGGCTAAAGCATATGAGGCGATTGTGAAAGGAGAGAATATGAACAAGCCAAATATTCCAGAGTCTTTCAATGTATTAGTTCACGAATTACGTGGATTAGCACTTGAAATTACTATGGATTAATCAATTGAATATAATTGGACTAAGGTCTTTGGATTATAGATAAATTAACACTATGTCGTTCAGAAAAAATAAAAAAATCAATAATGACTTTTCAAAAGTAACAGTAAGTCTTGCTTCTCCAGAATCAATTTTGGAGAGTTCGCAAGGAGAAGTTACTCAACCAGAAACAATTAACTACAGAACATATAAACCTGAAATGGGTGGGCTTTTCTGTGAACGTATTTTTGGGCCTGTAAAGGATTGGGAGTGTCATTGTGGAAAATATAAAAGAATACGTTACAAAGGAATTATATGTGATCGCTGTGGGGTTGAGGTTACTGAGAAAAAGGTAAGACGTGAGCGAATGGGGCATATTGAATTAGTAGTTCCAGTAGCACATATTTGGTATTTCAAATCTTTGCCAAACAAAATTGGTTATCTATTAGGTTTACCAACTAAGAAATTAGATCAAATTATTTACTACGAACGATTTTTGGTTATTCAGCCAGGAATAAAAGAAGAAGATGGTATTCAAAAAATGGACTTCTTAACGGAGGATGAATATCTAGATATTCTTGATAAACTTCCTAGAGAAAACCAATTGTTGGATGATGATGACCCTAATAAGTTTATTGCAAAAATGGGTGCTGAAGCATTAGAAATGATGTTATCAAGAATAGAACTTGATACACTTTCTTATGATTTAAGACATCAGGCAGCTACAGATACTTCTCAACAAAGAAAAGCAGAAGCTTTAAAACGTTTGAAAGTGGTTGAGGCTTTTAGAGATGCGAGAACTCGTATCGAAAATAGACCAGAGTGGATGGTAATTAAAATGGTTCCTGTAATTCCACCAGAGCTAAGACCATTAGTACCATTAGATGGTGGTCGTTTTGCTACTTCTGATTTAAATGATTTATACAGAAGGGTAATTATTAGAAATAATCGCCTGAAAAGACTAATTGATATTAAGGCACCTGAAGTAATATTAAGGAATGAGAAACGTATGCTTCAGGAAGCTGTAGATTCACTTTTTGATAATTCAAGAAAAGTAAATGCAGTAAGGTCGGATGGGAATAGAGCGCTTAAGTCTTTAAGTGACATGCTGAAGGGTAAGCAGGGTCGTTTCCGTCAGAACTTATTAGGTAAAAGAGTTGATTACTCTGGACGTTCAGTAATTGTTGTTGGACCAGAGTTGAAATTACACGAATGTGGTTTGCCAAAATCTATGGCAGCAGAACTGTTTAAACCTTTTATCATTAGGAAGTTAATAGAAAGAGGTATCGTTAAAACGGTAAAATCAGCAAAGAAAATTGTTGATAGAAAAGACCCTGTTGTTTGGGATATATTAGAGAATGTATTGAAAGGACACCCTGTATTACTTAACCGTGCTCCTACATTGCACCGTCTTGGTATTCAGGCATTTCAACCTAAATTGATTGAAGGGAAAGCTATTCAACTTCACCCATTAGTATGTACTGCATTTAATGCGGATTTTGATGGTGACCAAATGGCGGTACATGTACCACTTGGGCCTGAAGCTGTTTTAGAAGCTTCTACATTGATGCTTTCTTCTCATAATATTTTGAATCCTGCAAATGGAGCTCCTATTACTGTACCATCACAAGATATGGTATTGGGACTTTACTATGTTACTAAAGGTAGAAAATCCACCAAAAAGGATGTCGTTTTAGGAGAAGGTATGATATTCTATGGAGCTGAAGAAGTGATCATTGCTATTAACGAAGAAAAGCTTTCAAAACATGCTCACATTAAGGTGAAGGGCAAAGTGAGGAAAGAAGATGGTACGTTGGTAGATGAAATGATTGAAACTGTTGCTGGTAGAGTATTATTCAATCAGTATGTTCCTGATGAAGTAGGTTTTGTAAATGAATTATTGACGAAAAAGAAACTTCAGACAATTATTTCTGATGTGTATAAAATTGCTGGTCAGGCAAGAACAGCAAATTTCTTAGATGACATCAAAACTTTAGGTTTCCAGTCTGCTTATAAAGGTGGTCTTTCGATGGGACTTGGTGATGTTGCTATTCCTGCTGAGAAGGAAGCATTAGTATCACAAGCAAAAGAGGAAGTTGATGTAGTATGGAATAATTATTTAATGGGTCTTATCACTGATAATGAACGTTATAATCAGGTAATTGATATTTGGACCAGAATAAATTCTTTACTTACGTCTACTTTGATGACACAGCTTGAAGAAGATGACCAAGGATTTAATTCTATCTACATGATGATGCACTCTGGTGCAAGGGGTTCTAGAGAGCAAATTCGTCAGTTAGGTGGTATGAGAGGTTTAATGGCGAAACCACAGAAAAATTTAGCAGGATCGGTAGGTGCTATTATTGAAAACCCTATTTTATCGAACTTTAAAGAAGGACTCGATGTAATAGAGTATTTTATTTCAACACATGGTGCTCGTAAAGGACTAGCTGATACAGCTCTTAAAACTGCTGATGCGGGTTATTTAACTAGGCGTCTAGTAGATGTTGCACAAGACTTGGTAATGAATGAAGTTGATTGTGGAACATTAAGAGGATTAGTAGTAACTGCATTAAAAGATAATGAAGATATTGTTGAACCTTTATCAGAACGAATTTTAGGTAGAGTATCAGTTCATGATATTTTTGATCCTATTACTGAAGAATTACTTTGTAAGTCTGGAGATGAGATTACAGAGGAAGTAGCTAAGGCTATAGATGAAACAGCAATAGAAGAAGTAGAAATTAGATCACTATTAACTTGTGAAACTAAGATAGGTGGTTGTGCTAAATGTTATGGTAGAAATCTTTCTACAGGTAACATGGTACAGCAAGGTGAGGCTGTAGGTGTAATTGCTGCACAATCAATTGGTGAGCCTGGAACTCAGCTTACATTACGAACATTCCATGTTGGTGGTACAGCATCTAACATTGCAGTTGATGCTATGATAAAGGCTAAGTTTGGAGGTGTTATTGAGTTTGAAGAATTAAGAACGTTAAAAACTACAAATAGTGAAGGTAAAAAAGCTGATGTGGTAATGGGACGTTCTGGTGAGATTAAAATTGTTGATCCTAAATCTAAAAAAGTATTAATTTCTAACCATGTGCCTTATGGTGCTTTTATGAAAATAAAAGATGGGGAAACAGTAGAGAAAGGTCAAGAACTTTGTTTCTGGGATCCATATAATGCGGTAATACTTTCTGAATTCGATGGAATAATTGAATTTGATTCAATTATTGAAGGGATTACCTTTAAAGAAGAATCTGATGAACAAACAGGGCACAGAGAAAAAGTTATCATAGATACGAAAGACAAAACAAAAAATCCTTCAATAATTGTTAAAGGAAAATCGAAAGAGAAAGGATATAATATTCCTGTGGGAGCTCACTTAGCAGTTGGAGAAGGTAATACAATTAAGTCAGGACAAATTCTTGCTAAAATCCCACGTACTATGGGTAAATCAAGAGATATTACTGGTGGTCTACCAAGAGTAACTGAGTTGTTCGAGGCACGTAACCCTTCTAACCCTGCAGTGGTTAGTGAAATTGATGGTGTAGTGACTTATGGTGGAATAAAAAGAGGTAATAGAGAAATTTTCATCGAATCTAAAGATGGTGTTAAGAAAAGATATCTAGTATCACTTTCTAAACATATTCTAGTTCAAGATAATGACTTTGTTAGAGCCGGATACCCACTGTCGGATGGGGCAATTACACCAGCAGATATACTTTCTATTAAAGGGCCTACTGCTGTTCAGGAATACTTAGTGAATGAAATTCAAGAAGTATACCGTCTACAGGGTGTGAAAATCAACGATAAACACATTGAGGCTATTGTTAGTCAAATGATGCAAAAAGTTAATGTGTTAGATTCTGGGGATACTAGTTTCTTGCCAGGGGAAATTGTTGACAAGTTTACTTTTAGAGAACAAAACGATCAGATTTTAGATAAAAAAGTTGTTTTAGAATCAGGGGATTCTGAGAATGTTAAACCTGGTCAAATTTTGACAGCCAGAGAGTTAAGAGATGAAAACTCATCATTGAAACGTAGAGATTTAAAGCAAATAGCTGTTAGAGATGCACAACCTGCAGTATCTAAACCTACATTGCAAGGAATTACACAAGCTTCATTGAAAACAGAAAGTTTCTTATCTGCGGCTTCTTTTCAGGAAACCACTAAAGTGTTGAGTGAAGCTTCTATTAGAGCTAAAGCTGATCATTTAATAGGCTTAAAGGAAAATGTTATTGTTGGACACTTAATTCCAGCAGGAACAGGTCAACGTAACTTTGGTAAGCTAATAGTAGGTTCGAAAGAAGAGTATGATAAGTTGACAGGAAGCGATGATGAAGTAAAAGCAGAAACTGAAGAAGTGAAACAACAAAGTTAATAATGGCAAATTCGGATAAAGAAAATAAACCGCAAGGCAATCAAATTAACATTGAGTTGCCAGAAGAAATTGCTGAAGGAGAATATTCTAATTTAGCGATGATAGCACATTCGAATAGTGAGTTTGTCATTGACTTTATTCGATTAATGCCAGGTGTACCAAAAGCAAAGGTGAAATCAAGAATTGTTATTACGCCAGAGCACGCAAAACGATTGTTAGGTGCTTTGGCTGATAATGTTAAAAAATTTGAAGCTACTTTTGGTGATATAAAAAAGAGTGATGAAGCTCCTAAATTTCCAATTAATTTTGGAGGAACGTTGGGAGAAGCATAACTAAAAATAATAATGAGCAATGAAAATAGGTTAAAAATCTTTTTATGGTTTGTATCCTATTTTTCTATTTTATACCTTTGCAAACCGAAATTTTTCGGCTTTAAAAAAGAATTACAAGAATTAAAAAAATAATTAATGCCTACTATACAGCAACTAGTAAGAAAGGGTAGAAAGAAATTGACTTCAAAGTCGAAGTCTCCAGCATTGGATTCTTGCCCTCAAAGAAGAGGTGTGTGTACAAGAGTGTATACTACTACTCCTAAAAAACCTAACTCAGCTATGCGTAAGGTTGCCAGAGTTAGATTAACTAATGGAAAAGAAGTAAATGCATACATTCCAGGTGAGGGTCATAACTTACAAGAGCACTCCATTGTATTGATAAGAGGTGGTAGAGTGAAAGATTTACCAGGTGTTAGATATCATATCATTCGTGGTGCACTGGATACTGCAGGTGTTAGTGGTAGGTTACAAAGAAGATCTAAATACGGAGCGAAACGCCCTAAGAAATAAATAAGATAAAATAATGAGAAAAGCGAAACCAAAGAAGAGATATATTCTTCCTGATCCAAAATTTAAAGACACACTTGTAACTAAGTTTGTGAATTATTTGATGGTTGACGGCAAGAAGAGTATTGCCTATGATATCTTTTACGATGCTGTTGAAATAGTAGAAGAAAAATCAGGCGAGAATGGATTAGAAATTTGGAAAAAGGCATTAAATAACATCATGCCTTCTGTTGAGGTGAAAAGTAGAAGAGTAGGTGGCGCTACTTTTCAAGTACCATTGGAGGTACGCCCCGACAGAAAAATTACTTTGGGTATTAAGTGGATGATAAGTTTTTCACGTAAAAGAGGTGAAAAAACAATGAAAGAAAGGTTAGCAGGGGAAATTTTAGCAGCTTCTAAAGGTGAAGGGGCAGCTATCAAGAAAAAAGATGATACCCACAGAATGGCTGAAGCTAACAAAGCATTTTCTCATTTTAGATTCTAACAATAATGGCAAAGAGAGATTTAAAATATACACGTAATATTGGTATTGCAGCTCATATTGATGCTGGTAAAACAACTACAACAGAGCGTATACTATATTACACAGGTGTTAGCCATAAAATTGGTGAAGTACATGATGGTGCTGCTACCATGGACTGGATGGAGCAAGAGCAAGAAAGAGGTATTACCATTACCTCAGCAGCTACTACAGTATTTTGGCCATATAAGGACAATGAATATCACATTAATATTATTGACACTCCTGGTCACGTTGATTTTACCGTAGAGGTAAACAGATCATTAAGAGTACTCGATGGTTTAGTGTTTTTATTTTCTGCAGTAGATGGTGTTGAACCTCAGTCAGAAACAAACTGGAGACTTGCAGATAATTACAAAGTAGCTCGTGTTGGCTTTGTAAATAAAATGGATAGATCTGGAGCTGATTTTCTTAATGTATGTAAGCAAGTGAAAGAAATGTTAGGAACTAAAGCAGTTCCTTTACAGTTGCCTATCGGTGCTGAAGATAATTTCCAAGGTGTTGTTGACCTAGTGGAAAATAGAGCCATGGTGTGGAATGAAGATGATAAAGGGATGACTTTTAAAGAAGTTGAAATTCCTGCTGACATGCTTGATGAGGTAAATGAATACAGAGAAAATTTAGTTGAGGCAGTAGCTGAATACGATGACGGCTTGATGGAGAAATTCTTTGAAGATCCAGATTCTATTACGAGAGATGAAATCGTTGCAGCTTTAAGAGCCGCTACTATTGATTTAGCTTTTGTACCTATGATGTGTGGTTCTGCATTCAAAAACAAAGGTGTACAAACTATGCTTGATTATGTGATGGAATTATTACCATCACCATTAGATAGAAATAGTGTTATTGGTACAAATCCTAATACAGAACTCGAGGAGGAAAGAACGCCAGATGTTGAACAACCATTTTCAGCACTTGCTTTTAAAATTGCTACGGATCCTTTTGTAGGTAGACTTTGTTTTGTGAGATCATATTCTGGAATGTTAGACTCTGGTTCATATGTATTAAATACTAGAACAGGAAAGAAAGAACGAATATCACGTATCTTCCAAATGCATGCCAATAAACAAAATCAAATAGATCAATTACACTGTGGGGATATTGCTGCAGTTGTAGGGTTTAAAGATATTAAAACAGGAGACACACTATGTGCGGAAAAATCTCCTATAATATTTGAATCAATGGATTTTCCAGACCCAGTAATTGGTTATGCAATTGAACCTAAAACACAAGCAGATGCTGATAAATTAGGTATTGCTATTGCTAAATTAGTTGAAGAAGATCCTACACTTCAAGTTGAGACTGATCATGAAACAGGTCAGACAATTATGAGAGGTATGGGAGAACTTCATTTAGATATTATTATCGATAGACTTAAGAGAGAATTTAAGGTTGAAATAAACCAAGGAGCTCCTCAAGTTGCTTACAAGGAAGCTATACAAGCTACAGTAGAGCATAAAGAAGTATACAAGAAACAATCGGGTGGTAAAGGTAAATTTGCTGATATCTCATTCGAAATAGGTCCAAAAGATGAAGATTATGAAAAAGATGGTCTTCAGTTTGTGAATAAAATTGTTGGTGGAGTAATTCCTAAAGAATTTATTCCTTCTATAGAAAAAGGATTTAATCAGGCGATGGTTAATGGGCCGTTAGCTGGCTACCCTTTAGATAGCATGAAAGTGAAGTTGTATCATGGATCTTTCCATGATGTGGATTCTGATGCACTTTCGTTTGAATTGGCTGCTCGTTTAGGTTTTAAAGCCGCAGCAGCAAAAGCTAGCCCAGTTTTACTTGAACCAATTATGGCTGTTGAAGTAGTGACTCCTGATGAATATACAGGAAATGTAACTGGTGATTTAAACAGAAGAAGAGGTTTGATGAAAGGAATGGATACTAGAGGTACTTCTGGAGTAATAAAATCAGATGTTCCTTTATCTGAATTGTTTGGATATGTTACTGACTTAAGAACAATAACGTCAGGAAGAGCTACTGCTAATTTAACATTCTCTCATTACGATCCAGTACCAAAAAATATTGCAGATACAGTAATTGCTGAAACTAAAGGACAGCTTGCTTAAAAGATACAATTATGAATCAGAAAATAAGAATAAAACTTAAGTCATACGATCACAATTTGGTTGATAAATCATCAGAAAAGATTGTTAGAGCTGTAAAAACTACTGGTGCTGTGGTAAGTGGACCAATTCCATTACCAACTATTAAGGAGAAATACACTGTATTAAAATCACCACACGTAAATAAGAAAGGAAGAGAGCAATTTCAACTTTGTACTTACAAGAGGTTAGTAGATATCTATTCTAATAGCGCTCAAACTGTAGATGCTTTGATGAAATTAGAACTTCCTAGTGGAGTAGATGTGGAAATTAAGGTGTAGTTTTTATAATTAAATCTTCAAAAAAAGGGTTGTTAGTTATTAGCAACCCTTTTTTTTGTTATATCACATCTATTTTTTTATTAAAAAAAAATAGCAAAACTTACATCCTTTCCTATGTTTTTTATTTATATTTTATAAATTTACAGTAGTATTAAACTTATTTTTTTAACTAAAACTAACAGTATGAAGAAGATTTTACTTTTAAGTATTTTTTTGTTGTCTGCACTCTTCACAGAGTCGTGGGCGCAGGAACGCACCATTAGTGGTACTGTCACTTCTGCCGAAGACGGAAGTACAATGCCTGGTGTTAACGTTGTCCTTAAAGGAACAACAAATGGTACCATTACTGACATTGATGGTAACTATAAACTTTCAGTTCCTTCTGAAGGAGGAATATTGAGTTTTTCTTTTGTTGGTCTTACAACCCAAGAAATAGAAATTGGAGCAAGATCAGTTATTGACCTTGCTATGACAGCCGATGTTCAACAGCTTTCTGAGGTCGTGGTTACGGCACTAGGAATAGAAAAAGAGGCTAGATCTATTGGGTATGGTATTGATGTTATTGATGGAGATCAATTATTAGAAGCTAGAGAGTCTAATATCGTTAATGCTATGCAGGGAAAAGTTACAGGAGTTACTATTTCAAATACTAGTGGTAATTTGGGAAGTTCTTCAAAAGTAATTATTAGAGGAGTAACTTCTTTAAGAGGTAATAATGCACCTCTTTGGATAGTTGACGGTATTCCAATTAATGATGCTCAGACACCAACGGGTTCAAGGATTTCTGGGGTAAGAGATTTTGCTAATGGAGCTTCTGTTATTAACCCTGATGATGTGGAAACCATTAATGTATTGAAAGGAGCAGCAGCCACAGCCCTTTATGGTTCTAGAGCAGCAGCAGGAGCAATAGTTGTTACAACAAAAAAAGGAGAAAGAGGAAAAAATGGAAAGGCTCAAGTTTCAATTAATTCTACAGTTAGATTTGATGATTTACTTACAATACCTGATTACCAACAACAATATGCAATGGGTGATGCGTTTAAGTATGATTCATCTTCAGTAGGATTTGATTGGGGTCCAAGAATTGTTGGTCAAACTGTTAATTTACCTGTTACAGGTGAGTCTGGCCCATTAACTGCCATAGAAGACAATGGAGTAAATGATTTTTTTGAAAGGGGAGTATCTCTAATTAATAATGTATCAGTGTCAGATGCTACAGATAAAAGTAATTATCGGCTTAGTATTACATCACTTAATCAGGATGGGGTAATACCTGGTCAAGAGTTGGATAGGTTAACTCTAGGGTTAAACACAGGAATGCAACATTCTGATAAATTGAGATCAAGTTTTGGTATACAATATATCAAAACAAAATCTGTAGGTACAGCAGCAGCAGGTGCAAATGACCCTAATATTATTGGTTTAGGATCTTTTAGTAGCACATTGGATCAGAATAATTTCAAACCTTGGATTGATGCTAGTGGAAACCAAATAAACCAAACTACTCCTACTTCTAATAATCCATACTGGATTAGAAACGAGAATAGAAATGATAGAAATTGGGATCGATATCTTGGAAATTTCGAAGTGCAATATACTCCAATCGAAAAATTAAATATACTTGGTAGATTAGGATATGATTACGAAATAGATAATCGTTTTTTTTCTAATAGAAAAGGTACAGCACAGAGATTAGAAGGTAATTTCACTGTTGATGGAATTAGAAGATCTCAAATTAATTTTGATGGGATAGCTAATTATTCAACAGATCTTTCAGAAGATTTTGGATTATCTATTCTTGCAGGTTATAATTATAATAAAAGATTATTTACTAGAGAGACTTTGTTCGGTAATGAATTAGCAGTGCCTCAATTGTTTGATCCAGGAAATGTTAATCAAACAGTTTCAAGCAGAAATTTTTCAGAAAGGATATTAATGGGTGCTTATGGTCAGGCTGAATTATCTTATAAAAATTGGGCTACTTTGTCCTTAACAGCTAGGAATGATTGGTCTTCTACTTTACCATTAGAGAATAATTCGTATTTCTATCCATCAGCAAGTGCAGCGGTTGTATTTACTGATGCATTAGGTATTTCTAATAACATATTGTCTTTTGGAAAAATAAGAGCTAGTTATGCTCAGGTTGGGAATGATGCTGATCCTTATCAGCTTGACTTTAGGTTTTTTCCTGTTTCAACTGCGTCTGGTCAATATGGTTTAAATGTTAATTTTCCTTTTAATGGTCAATTAGCATTTGCAAAGGCCAATACAATACCTAATAACAACTTGTTACCTGAACAACAAAAAAGTTATGAATTTGGGTTGGATCTTCAGTTTTTAGATGGTAGAATTGGTTTAGATGTTGCATACTTTAAATCTCAAAATATTAACCAAATTGCAGACCTTCCAATACCTCAATCTACAGGGTTTAATTTCAGAACAACAAATGTAGGTCAAGTAGACACTAAAGGGTTTGAATTAACACTAGATGCTAAGGTACTTGAGATGGGAGACTTCTCATGGAATTCAATAGTTAACTTTTCACAAGTTGAGTCTACAGTTGTAGAACTTGCAGAAGGTGTGGAAAGGCTTCTTATAGCTAGTGCTTTTAATAGCGTTCAAGTTGTAGCTGTTCCAGGTGAGGAATTTCAATTATTTGGTATTCCATATTTAAGAGATAGTGTCACGAATGAAATATTGATTGACCCTAATACTGGTAGAAGACTTGCAGGTGAAGCAAAAACTTTTGGAAGTGTGCTTCCAGATTTTACTATGGGATTTGTAAATAATTTCAGTTATAAAGGATTGAATGTGTCTTTTACTATAGACTGGAGATCTGGCGGAATAATGAAGTCATCAACAGTTGAAGGTCTTCAAAATGGAGGATTAGCTGAAGAAACTACATTAAATAGAGAAGGAACCTTTATTGATAAAGGAGGAGTTATACTAAATGCAGATGGATCAATAAGAGAAAATGATGTGCCATTAAGAAATTCAAGAGATTTTTGGACTGCACTTAACGATGGTAGTATAGCTGAACCATGGATTTTTGATGCATCATTTGTGAAATTGAGAGAAGTAGCAGTGTCGTATACATTACCTAGCAAATTTTTTGATAATAGCTTTATTAATTCTTTTCAAATAGGAATTGAGGGTAGAAATTTAGCTTTGTTATATTCTAAAGTTCCTCATATTGACCCTGAGTCTAATCTGTTCGGATCTGGCGCTGATGGATTTGGTATTGAAAGAAGTAACATACCATCCACTAGAGGTATTGGGTTTAACGTTAGGGTAAAATTCTAATAATTATATATAAAAATGTATTATGAAAAATAGTTTAAAAACATATTTATTGAGCTTTGTGTTCTTGTTGTCAGCATTCTCATGTGATGATGTGCTAGATGTTAACACAGATCCCTTAGCTGCAACCTCGGCAGACCCTAATGTGGTATTGCCTTACGTAATTGTTCAGTATTCGAATAGAAAGCAAACGGAATTAGGTACCAGAACGTCTGATGTCCCTCAGTATATGTCGTCAAATTTTAATTCTCCTAAAACAGGGTCTACTACCAGTTTTTTAACGGGTAATACTTGGCGAATGATGTATGTTGATGTGCTTGGAAATTTGGCTTTAGTAGAAGCAGATGCTAAAGAAGCAGGAGCTACTAGTAATAATGTGGCTGCTATCGCAATAGTATTAAAAGCATTAATTTATTATGAATTAACAAGTATCTGGGAAGATGTACCTTTTACCCAAGCTATTAATGGACAAGAATTTCCTTCTCCTACGTTTGATAGTCAGGAAACAGTATTAAATGGAGTTGCAGCTTTACTTGATGAAGCAAATACTTTAATTGCAGAAATACCAGCAGAAGGAGTGTTTGATGTCTCTGGAGGTGATTTAATTTACCAAGGAGATATGACAAAGTGGGAAAAACTTTCTAACTCATTGAAATTAAGAGTTTTAATGATGATTAGGAATAAAGACACATCTGTTGATTCACAAATAACAGCTTTACTTTCTAAACCGTTAATAGAAAATTCTGGTGATATAGCTATGTTAACCTATTCAGGGCAGGCTGGTGCTGAGAATGCATTTCAAACAATAGTTTCTGCTTTCTTTGGTTCTGATAATGAATCTACAGGTGTTCACGCACCAGGACCAGTATTTTATGACCTTATTGTTAACAATAATGATCCACGTGAACAATTATTTATTTATGATCCTGGTAATGTAGGACCTCCTAGTATTGGGCAATTTTCTTTTGGGAGTTTTGCACATTTTTCAAATAACGTTATAAGAGGCAGTCTTCCAGACATATTTTTTACTGCGGCTGAAGTTAATTTTTATAAAGCTGAGTTAGCATTAAAAGGGGTAGGAACTTCAAATACACAAACTGAATATGAAAATGGGGTTAGAAATATCTTAACATTTTGGGGACAGGATATACCTGGAGCTATTACTACTTTGACGGGAGGTGAAATTGATGCTTATGTAGCTAGTTTGCCTGATTTGAGTTTACTTACAAACGCAGATGCACTTACTAGAGTACATGAACAACAATATTTGGAGGCATTTTTAAATCCAATACTTGGTTGGAATACAGTGAGAAGAACTGGTGTCCCTACTATGGATCCAGTTCCTGGGACAGCTATTTCAACTTATTTGAAAAGGTTTACATACCCTCCAAATGAAATAGCAGCGAATCCTAATACTCCTGCTAATTTGCCTACAGATAGACCAATGTGGTTTGAATGAAAACTTATAATAATAAAATGATTATGAAAAAGATATTATTAATTTTATTTAGTGCTAGTATCATAATGAGTTGTGATGAATTTGATATCGCAGATCAAGGTATTGTTTTAGAAGAGTTGCCGTCTTATGTAGCTTTCAATGCTAATGGTACAGAAGCATACTTAGATACAGTATTTACAGATGAAAATGGAGGCTCTGCCACATTTAATGTTGAAGCACCAACAGGTACATTATCTGATATTACAGTTAATTACGAATTTTCAGGAACAGCTATTTTCGGTACAGATTTTAACGTTGCTGGAGCTAGTGCAGCTGGGGGTTCACTTGTAATTACTCATGATCCAGCTGATTTTCTAGATTTTGACAATAAGGATTTAGATATTTCATTATTAACTGATGCAATAGTTGATGGAGAAAAAACACTTAACATTAATTTGATAAGTGCATCTAATGCAGAAGGTCAAATAGCTGTAGGCAGAGGTGGAACGGATTATCTTAAATCTGCAGTATTGGTAATTGCTGATGTAGACTAGGATTTTAAGTTACTAGTTTATAGTATATGTAATAAAGATAAAGACCAACTTGTGTATATAAGTTGGTCTTTTTTTATCATTATACCACCCTTTCTATCTTTGCACCAAGTGCTTTTAATCTGGTATCAATATTCTGATAACCACGATCAATCTGTTCCACATTAGAAATGATACTTTCTCCTTCGGCTGAAAGTGCTGCAATAAGTAAAGATACTCCAGCTCTAATATCAGGAGAAGACATTTTAATTCCTCGTAATTGTTGTTTTCTATCTAGGCCAATTACTGTAGCTCGGTGTGGATCACATAGTATTATTTGCGCACCCATATCAATAAGCTTGTCCACAAAGAACAAACGACTTTCAAACATTTTTTGATGAACTAGAACAGTACCTTTGGCTTGCGTGGCAATTACCAATACTATACTGAGTAAGTCAGGTGTAAAACCCGGCCATGGAGCATCAGCAATAGTCATTATTGATCCGTCAATAAATGTTTCAATCTCGTAACTATCTTGTTCAGGTACAATAATGTCATCTCCATCAAATTCTAGCTTTATTCCTAGCCTATTAAAAACAGAGGGTATTATTCCTAAATATTTCACCCCAGCATTCTTTATGCGAATATGAGAACCTGTCATTGCTGCTAATCCAATAAAACTTCCAATTTCAATCATATCAGGAAGCATTGTATGTTCAGTTCCCCTTAATGACTCTACTCCATCAATAGTAATTAAATTAGATCCAATGCCGGATATATTTGCTCCCATACGATTAAGCATAAGACAAAGCTGCTGTAAATATGGCTCACAAGCAGCATTATAAATGGTTGTTTTGCCTTTAGCTAAAACTGCAGCCATTATTACATTGGCAGTTCCAGTAACTGAGGCTTCATCCAACAGCATGTATGTGCCATTTAAGTTGGATGCATCAATATTGTAAAAACCAGTTTTCGAATTGTAGTTAAATTGTGCCCCCAATTTCTCGAAGCCCAAAAAATGGGTGTCTAGCCTTCTACGTCCTATTT
>Ga0224506_10000500_pt1 | contig 33002 bp, 37 predicted proteins | sample SF_Jan12_sed_USG_2_FD_169108 | JGI IMG/M metagenome (GOLD analysis project Ga0224506, IMG submission 169108) | Sediment microbial communities from San Francisco Bay, California, United States - SF_Jan12_sed_USGS_8_1 | ecosystem: Environmental > Aquatic > Marine > Sediment | place: USA... | reverse complement strand
GACAGAAGCCTCACAACCTGGCTTTTGGTTGCAGCTCTGTTATCGAGTTCAAACCAGTACTGTCCATCCCGCCTCAGGACTCTAGTCAAAAATATGTAGTCCTTTTTAATTTTTGGAACAGGTCGACGTCTTCCCTTGCGGGAGTTATCCAGAACAAGAGTGACGCGAGCCTGGTCTTTTCCCCACCTAATAAGGGCGCTCAACTTCTTAGAACGTTCGGTGTAGGACTGGCCCAGCGCCACCGAGATTCCCAACAGCATAGACGACTTGCCAGAGCCGTTGGGACCGCAGACCACGTTGACACCCGGCTGAAAGGGAACCCTAGCATACTCATAGCTCATAAAATTTTCAAGAATGACTTCTCTGAGGAAGGGAGTATAAGCTTTTTCTTGCATGAGGACCAGAGTTCTCAATAGCTGTGCTCCGATAAAAGTTTTAGCTTAAGATTTTTGATGAACTTCGTGCTCTTTTAAAGATTAGTTTTGCTCTTCTTCCTTTTTCCCGCCTGAAACTCCCAGAAACTCTTCCACCCTACGCACTATAACGTTGTGAAGGATTCCTCTGTTTTCGTAGGTTACCTCAAGGATTTCCGCGTCTCCCCTCGCTCTAATGGTGGTGATCAACGGGTCTTTCGCCCTATGGTGAACGGTTCCCAGCACTGGTTTTTCACTCCTTATTGCCTGAGTCACTGCCTCCTTGAAGGCGGGTGAGAAGAGTTCCATGGGTCCTATTTCGTCCACCACGACCACATCGGCATTTGCCACGGCGTTACGGATGGAACTCGCGCCTATGACATCTAGGTCGTTCAAGTTCACACGGTACTTGCTGACCTGAGGACCGGTCGGCTGATTTATGTGGGCTAGCCATCCTCTTCGCCCTGTTTCAAAATCAACGATTTCGAAGCCGACGCGGACTCCACCTTTACGAACCTCACGGCTAACCATACCCGCAACCTTGTATCCTCTAGTCTTTAGAACGTCCACCGCCCTGAGCAGGGCACTTGTCTTGCCGATACCGGGTCGCCCGGTTATAAATACGAGCCGCTTCAAACTGTTCACTTAAATCTCGCCTTATGAAAAGTGGCGTTTTCACTTTGCCCAATAAACCATGCGCTCACGAGCATGGCGCGCACCAAACAAGGGCTTGTACGGATGCTTGGCTATCTCCTCATCGTTAAGCTCTACGCCGAGTCCAGGCCTTTTAGGAACATCCAAGTACCCTTTCTTAATCCTCTTCTCAAGGGCTTCATCTACCAAGTCGTAGTGCCACGGCGGATCAAAAGGAAAGATTTCCTGTATCAAGAAATTCGTGGTGCACGCATCAACCTGTATAGTCGCCGCCGTTGCAACCGGACCATTGCAGTTATGAGGAGCGATGGGAACACAGTGCGCGTCAGCCATAGCCGCGATTTTCTTTGACTCAAGAATCCCGCCAGCAAGGCCGACATCCAGTTGGACTACGTCCAGCGCCTTTTCATTCAGATATCTCCTAAACCAGCTTGCTTTGTATATTCGCTCACCGCCCGCTACTGGTATGTTAACATTCGTTGCCACTCGAGCCATGCCATCCATGTTATCTGGAGCAATCGGCTCCTCGTAAAAGAGTAGATCAAATCTCTCAAGCTTTTTACCCACTCTGATGGCTGCAGAAGCGCTCGACAAATACATCCAACCGCCATCTATCATTATGTCAACATCTTCCCCAACTGCGTCTCGAACCGCCCTGACCCGCTCTATCGCCTCCCGTTCACTCTTAACCATTTCCTCCTCCCCGAACGGATAAAGCTTCAGCGCAGTAAATCCGTTTTCAACAGCTCTGACTGCAAATTCAACATAATCCTCAAGCTTGTAATGGCTTGCCCAAGTATTTGCGTAGACTCTTATCTTGTCACGTACTCGACCGCCCAACATTTCATACACTGGAATCTTCAGCGCCTTGCCTTTAATGTCCCACAAAGCTTGTTCGAGCCCACTTATCGCAGAGCAAATAAATGGTCCTCCACTCATACCCCAGAAACTTTCATGATACATGAAGTAACAGAGGCGTTCAATGGCAAACGGGTCTTGTCCGATAAGGAGAGGTGCAAGCTCCCTAACTGCTCCTTTAACTGCCAGACTGCCTACGCCGTATGCTGCAGTGCATTCTCCAACGCCAGTTATCCCCTCATCAGTATATACGCGAACAAACACGAGATTCCTGTACGCAGCGTTCACCAGATAGACCTTCACGTCCTTAACGTTCATGGACTTCACCGTCCCTTCTAATTACTGAAGTCAGATTTTATAGTTTTGCGCACGCATCAATAGGCTAACTCTTTCCCTTAGAATCCTAAAAAATAGGAACAATGTTATTCCGTAAATCCTATTTAAAAGAGGGTGCTAACGAGTTTATTGCTGATGAAGTTGAGCATCGATTTTCCAACGGAGGTCGTGAGGGAGGGAAAGACCAGCATAGTGGTGCCTAGGCTGGAGGCTTATGTTAAAGAAGTCTGGGAGTACGCTCCCTCGAAGGCGCCGGTGTTCTACAACCCAGCAATGGAGCTGAACAGAGACGTTGCGGTTCTGGCGTTGCAGACATACCAGCGAACCGTGAGCAAGGAGATTTCCGTTTGCGAGCCCTTAGCAGGCTGTGGTATTCGAGGCGTCAGATTTGCGATAGAGGTTGAGGGCATTCGAAAGCTTGTGCTGAACGACATCAACTCGGAAGCAGCCAAGCTCGCAAAGCTTAACGCGGAGCGCAACAACTTGGCTGAACGCGTTCTTGTCATGAATGAGGACGCAAATCTGCTCTTGAGCCGATACGCGGCGCCCCGAAAAAGATTTGATTCTATTGACGTAGACCCCTTCGGATCGCCCGCGCCGTACTTAGACTCTGCTGTTCGGGCTTTGCGTGACGGTGGGTTGCTGGCTTTGACCGCCACTGACATGGCTCCTCTTTCCGGCGTGCATCCCAAGGCTTGTGTCCGAAAGTACGGTGGAAAACCGTTGCGGACTGGGTATTGCCACGAGCTCGCTGTCCGGCTTTTGATTGGAAGTCTAACGATGACGACGGCAAAGCACGGGATAGGAATTGAGGTTGTGTTCAGCCACAGCACAGACCATTATATCCGAGCTTACGCGGTTTTCCACCGCGGTGCGAAGCAAGCTGACAACAGTGTTCGAAAGATGGGGTATGTTCTCCATTGCTTCAACTGCTTTCACAGAGAAACTTCCAAAGGGATTCTTCCTCCGTGGAAACGAGAGTGCACCGAATGTGGTTCCAAGCTGAACGTTGCGGGTCCCCTTTGGCTCGGCAAGATTTTTGACGAAGAATTCTCTGTGTTAATGGAAGGAGAAGTTGCTGGGAGAAATCTTGGGCAGGAAAAGAAGATTCTCAAGTTGCTGTCCTTGGCCAAGAGTGAGGCTGAAGCTCCGATTACCTACTACGCCATCGATAAAATCTGTGACAAACTGAATTTGCGAATCCCGCCCCTAACCAAAACGATGGACGAGTTGAGAGGAGCAGGCTTTCAAGCTGTACCCACCCACTTCAACAGCAGAGGAATCAGAACAGACGCCCCTATTTCTGTGCTGAAGGCCCATATCCGACGTTTAGTGCAGACATGATGTCCGCCGTTATTTCCGCTTCCGGAAGAGTGTGACGCCGTCAATGTCGGTGATATATCCGAAGCCGGATTCCACTAGCTTGCAAGCTTCTTTGAGTATTGCTGTGAATTTTTTGTTCAAGAAAAGGTAGACCCCCTCCCCCTTTTTAACATACCTCGCTCTATATGATCCAAATATGCCGTGTCCGTTGGGATCGAATCCCACGCTTTCCACCGCGGTGGAAAACCCGCTCCTGCTGAGAGGCACAGTTGTCGTTGTTTTCTGAATTCCTCGCTTACCAACAACAACTCCGGCTGCTTTCAGAACTCAGATAGACACGGGGAAGACCATGTTGAATCTGTGGAGAAGACAAATAGACCTCGTAAAAGAAGGAGACCTCGTGCGAGTTGAAAATGCCTTCGTGCGAGCCTATCGGAATCCGCTTGAACTTAATGTAGGAAGTCGTGGAAAGATAGTCGTATTGTCGAGGAAGTAGTGGTCGGTGAAGATTTACATGAGCAGAAGCGCCTCTTTGTGGATAGCGATTTTTGGTTTTGCATTCATAATAGCCGGGTTGTTTGTCATAGTCGTTCCATCAATTAATACAAGTCAGGTAGGTGAAACATCCCAATTTTTGACAAGAATAGGAACGAATCTTGTAGCGCTACTTGTTGGAGGTGCATTTGTTGCTGTTGGTGTTCTTTTAATTATCATTGCTGTCTTTTTATCCAAACAATGATTTTTTTTGGGTTTGGGGTTAAATTTTAATCCCCGCAATGATAGGTATCTTTAAGTGAAATTCTTGTCAAAAGTCAAGAAATCCTTCAGGGAAGATTGGACATCACTCCCCTTTATCCTAATCACAAGCGTCGGTTTTGTTGTAGCAATCATAGATTTCATTTTTCTCCAAAATCTGAAGTTTCAGTTTTTTGGCCTCATTGGTTTAGCTTTAGTAATAATTGGAGGGTATTTGCGGCTGAAGGCACGATTGCAGCTTAGAGAGAAAGCTGGATTTGACAATCTTGTTTCAACTTCACGACTTCAAATTGTTGAAGGTCAACAACTGGTAAAGGATGGGCTCTATAAACACGTTCGTCATCCATTATACCTGGGTGAAATACTAAGAAACTTTGGTATTGTATTGATTTTTTCGAGTGCATATGGAATTTTACTAATCATGATTGGAACAACCTTTCTAATACTCAGAATAAAGACCGAGGAAGAAATGCTTGTTGAAGCATTCGGTTCAGATTACGAAGATTATAAAAGGAGAACAAAGAGACTAATCCCTTACATCTATTGATGTTTTTGGGTTTTGGGATTTGAATCATATAGCGAAAAGGTATGTTGAAAAAACAGATTTTTCAGGAAGCAGCGCTACGGCAAAAAAAGGGGAGATCGCGGGGGATGTCACCACATTATGGGCGTTAGAACAAACGCCTCTGCGAAAACTGTGAAAGAAATTGTAGCCAGACTCACAGCTTAACACGTTAACAATGACACAGTTAATTGAGCACACCGGGACTCACAGTTCCACGGCCCGAAGGTATGAACTTTTGTATCTCCTCCAATGGAATTTCCTGAACTCTTTTTTCCAAGGCTTTTGGAGCTTTCTTGGCCAGCAACTTTCGTATCTGCTTGGCAAGTCCGCCACTGGACTGCTTTCCAGGGATTATTTCGACGTAAGTGCTCGTTTGTTTGGAAACGGCATCAACTGGACCTCCAATTATCATCGGCTGCTCTTCTTTTATCTCAACTCCAACAGCGACCCTTAGCGGAACATTTCGAACGTAGTTTTTTGAACCGCGAATCATGAACGCCCCCTTCTTGAGATGCTGGCCTGACGGAGGACTCTTGCTCACCTGCTCGGGAGAAAACCAGTAGACATCAACCGCGCCCAACATTTCCCTCCAAGCCCTAGAGTAGGAAGCCGCAAGCTGGGCTGACTCCCCTATCGTCTGTTGAGACGGAGTTTTTCCTTCGGTCTTGATTAAAACGAAGGGTGCACCGGGAATGTCGGCGTGGAACACTATGTCTTGGGGCTCCATATGTTTTTTGATAAGAATCTCGTTGGTTGTTGCGTCTCTTCCACCGATCACCAGAAAGCCGTCCGACGAGCGGAACCATCGAAACTTTTCGTACCACGCCTTTTTTCGTCTCTTGGGTGGGGGCTTTGTGATTTCCCTTGCTTGCTCTACGCGTTCTCTTTGCAGTTCACTGATCTTGGCTTCGACGTCTCGCATGGCCTTCTCAGCACCTTTCAGTTTCTTTGCAGCTTTCTTCGCACTTGTGTAGTAACGTGACGCGTCGGCTTGTACAGAATGACGAAGGTTGAGCGAGAACAACAAACCCTCCACAGAAACGTTGAGGATTAGGCGTCGGGGCTCTAGGGAGTGAAAGTAAACAGCGGGGACACGCCTCGCATCCCTTTCCTCTTCCATGTCTGAGACTATTTGCTTCCACGGCTTTCCTCTTTTCTTTTCATCCATGATTTTCTGAACGAGGTGCTGAAGCTCGCCGAGGTGCGCGAAGATCGCATCGCCGATTTTCCTGTTTCGTTCAGCTCTCTGTCCCAAATCTTCTAGGGCTTTCTGTTGACTTTGGAGTATTCTCTGTTGCTTTTCTAGTTCTCTTCCAGCCCCTTTGTCAGCTTCGACCTGTTTTTCTTTTAGGACCATCCCCATGTAATACTCGTCAACAGCTTCCTCGAAAGTTTTGTACACTTTTTGTTTGAGGTGGGCGTATTTTTCCAAGGGGATGGGAACCACATCGATTCGGTTGTCATTATCGTCTGTTATGATGCGGGGTTCGGTTTCTCCAGCAGCAATAAGGGAGAGAATTCGGCGGAGGTGAACAAAGATTCTGTCGATCTCCTGCTCCCTAAGGCTCTCGCATGGAACATTCTTGTCGACTTTTGCCCGAAGCAGAATTTCCTCAGCGTAGAGACCTCCTATGCTCAAGAACTTCGTGAGAGCCCTCACTGTTTCTAGCCGTCCTAAACCTCTTATCTTGTCAAGTTCTTGCTGGCTTAGATGTTTGGGGTTTTTTCCACGGGGTGGGGCCTGACGGAACACTTCGCCTCGCAGGATGTTTCGATCCCGCATTCTTCGGTAGGTTAGGGCGTGGAGAACCTCGTTTTGCGGGCTCACTAAAATGATGTTTCCTTCTCCGAACAGTTCGGATACAAGTTGGAATTCTCCCTCTCCAGTGCTCACCCTGATGATTACGATTCGCTCAAACTCGTGTTGTTCGACCTCTATGACCCTGCCGTTTCTGAGGTGCTTTCGGAGGGCCATGCAAAATGCTGGAGGCCTTTGCGGCTTCTTGAGGGCATATGAGGTTAGATGAACTCGCTTCCCCGCTTCTATGAGCAGATGGTAAGGGGGTTGGCTGGGTTGACGAAGCTTTAAGACCAGAGTAACGTGATTAAGTTGGTAAATGTTGTCGATGCGAGCATCTCTGATTAGTTGATTGAGCTCAGAAGTGATCAAGGCGATGTCGAAGCTCGTCATCTCCGCCTTCAAGCGATTTCCCCCAGAAAGGTGTTGAATTGAACGCTAATAAATGCTTTATACTCACGTAGGTTCTCTTCTTTTTTACAACTAAACTGTTTGAAACTTAGCTCTGTCCCTTTTGTGCGGATTGCTGATCGGTGTTGTTGTGTTTCACTCGCGCGGATTGTTCAAAAGGTTGAACGAGATGTTCAAAAGTGTTGTTTTAAATCATAGTATACGCATAGAACTTATGGTAAAAGCTTGTTGGCGGACCAGTGAAATGATGAAATCTCAGAAGTCTGATTGGAAAGAAAAATTCGATTCTTGTTTGCTTGAAATTGTGGACGAAGCGCTGGCAGCATTCTTCGGGAAGGAGGCTGCCGAACTAATTTACATTTATCTTGAAGAGAATGGGTTGAAGAAAAGGGATATTCCCAACAAAATTAAAGCCTTTTCACAATGTTTGGCGAAGGTCTTGGGCGACGAAGCAATTCTAGTAGGGAATTACATCAAAAAGAAACTGTACTCAAAATTCAATATACAACCTAAAAGAGGAAACCCAAGTTTCGTGGAAGTAGCAGTTGCAATAAAATCGTTAGATACCGGATTTGTAAAAAGCATCTATGGAGCTTCTCTGTGAAATTGAGAGTCAAAATCTCGAGAGCGCATATGCCTAACAGGGATATCTTGCGATCTCCCGTAGCCGTGTTGTGCTAGAGGCTTGGATAATCCTCTTGTATAGGCGCACAAGCTTCCCGCATTTCCTTCCCAGAAGTCTTGTTTGGATACGTCGCCAACACGGATGAACAGAAAATCTTTAGAAAGAGAAAATGAGAAATACTTATATCACTCTACTGAAGCCCTCAAGGAAAACGTATGGGATCGAATTGAAGCCTCTAACCCTTATTTACTGGAGCAGAGTTTGTTTCGGCATCGTCGCCGCACTGATATCTGCTGTTGGCAATTTGGCATCACCTGAGCTATTCAAGAGTTTATTGCAAGGGGTGTCGATGGCGATTATCGTTTACATCCTCAGCTACTACTTTCTCAAGTCGCAATTCATCGCCAAGGTGGAAAAGCCTTCCAAGGTGTTATGGACCGGGATAGGCGCCTACTTCCTCACGTGGATCGTCACATGGACACTCTTATTCACCATGCTAAAACCACCAGGCTAACGAGCAAAATCCGTCTGCATCGGTCTATTAGACTCACGCTACCCTAGAGAGTTCAGAAAAATAGTTTCAGAAAAATGACCGTGGAACTATCCCAGTTTAGCCTGCACGATCTTCTTAGGCTTCCTATCTTCCTCAAGTTTTACTAAAACACGCGTGTACTCAGCCCAAGCTCTAAAGAAGCCACGATCATAATTCGAGTGAAGCTTGTTCTTTTCATGTCTGGAAAACTCCCGCCGATACTTGGTTAATTCCTGTTTATTGTTCAATTTCATCTTTGAGACAAACACATACCGATCATCGTTTGACCTGTGAGCCAAGATCATGCCGTTAAGAGCCCTTAAAAATCCGCTGTTGAACTCGTTTTTCTTCACATCCTTGCTTAACCGCTCCAACTCTCGTTCTGCCTCAGCGAACTGCCTGCTTGTAATGAGTTGGAAGAAACGAGTCACTAGGGCTGGCGGTATTGGCATCTTACCTTCGGCTCTCATCCTCTTCCGTTACATCTTCAACTCCGCTTCCGGTGATCTTAAACACCCTCTCCCCCTCGGGCAGATACGGACTGGAAACAAGACGGGCAATCCTCACTCGTCCCCGCGCAGACTTGCGGAGATAAACCCGTGTATGACTCGTGTGCGCAACGATGTGGCCACCAATGGGGTGAACGGCATTACCGAAGAAGACATCTGGCTTAGACATCACCTGGTTCGTTACCACTGCAGCAGCGTTGAAAGCTCGAGCTAGGCGGATCAGCCTGTGCATGTGCTTGTTAAGCTTCTGCTGCCTCTCCGCGAGCATTTCCCTGCCGAGATATTCGCTTCTAAAATGAGAGGTTAGAGAATCCACGATAATCAGGCGAATTCCGTTTTCTTTGATAATTTCGTCCGCATTCTCGAGGAGAAACGTCTGGTGGTCCGACGTGTACGCCTCAGCATAAATGATGTTCTTAACGACCTCTTCTGGATCCAAACCCAGATGCTGTGCCATCTGAACGATGCGTTCTGTTCTGAAGGTGTTTTCAGTGTCCACATAGAGGGACCCGCCGCCCAACCCACCCCGTTCAGGGGGCAACTGCACGTTCACGCACAGCTGATGGCAAAGCTGGCTCTTGCCACTTCCGTACTCCCCGTAAAACTCCGTGATAGTTTGGGTCTCCAGCCCTCCTCCCAGAAGCTCGTCCATCGTCTTGCTCCCGGTTGTTAGGCGCAGAACGTTCTGCCGCATTTTTATCAGTTCGTCCACGCGAATGAACGAGACGGCGATGGTTGACCGTGCCGTGCGTGTGACTTCCAGCGCCTTCTTCTCGCCGATTCCGACTGACTCGAGTTCTTTTACTGTGGCTGTAGCTAGGGATTCTACTGTGTGGAATCCCAGCTCGCGTAGTTTCTGAGCTGTTGCTGGTCCGATTCCAGGCAGGTCTTCGATGTGCTCGTATTTTTTTTCTTCCAGAGGTGGCTCTTCAGCCATTTTGTTGCCTCAAGAGATGTCTATTAGAGCGTTGCGTATTTAAATTAGACGAGGTAAAGTATAAAAAATTCTGCGGGAGTAGAGGCTGAAACTAACAGTATTCTTGACTACGTTCACATCATTTTCGCTTGCCAAAGGCTTTCTTATCGTCCATGTTGGTAACGTACTCGAACCCGGCTTCCAAGAGTTCTTAGTGTTTCGGCAACTCTAACCGTGAAGTCATCGCTGTCTTCCAATCCGAAGATGGTTGATTCTGTCGCGACGTGCAACAAGGTGTTTCTTATGTTTTTGTGGCTTGGGAACTTCGTTTGCGCGCGCAACGGGTGATGCTTTCAAAAGGCTTGTTGCTAGATGAATTGGGGAAGTACTTTTTCGCCGTAAAGCTGAATAGAGTTGAGGATGTCTTTTTGAGGCACCAAAACCAGCACGAAATGTTTCACTCCAGCTTCCATAAACCTCTCGATTTGATCGACAACATTTTCTGGCGACCCATAAGCCCCATGTTGTTCGATTTTTTCGAAAGTTTGCTCATGTCCGGCTTCAACGTAGAGTTTGGCTTTCTTCATAGTTTGTTTTTCGTCTAAACCGATGCATGTATCCATGAAATACGCAGGTTCTATTTCCTTCGGTTTTCTTCCAGCCTTTTCCGCCAGTTCTTCAATCCTGCTCCATTTTTCTTCATATTCTTGTGGAGTTTGATGATATGGAATCCAACCGTTTCCAATTTCCGCTGTTTGTTTTATCATCTCTGGTATGTTTCCTCCAACCCAAATGGCTGGATGAGGCTTCTGAATAGGCTTTGGTTCATGTGGAGCTTCCTTCACCTTGAAATACTTTCCAAAGTATGTTGTTCGTGGTTCTGTCCACAGCTTCTTAACAATTTCTACACCTTCACGCATCATCTGAATCCTTTCAGGCAACGTCTTCCAAGGAAAACCGTTTATCTCAAACTCTGGCTTGAAGTGTCCGGCTCCCACTCCTAGTATGGTTCTGCCCTTCGAAATGACGTCTAGAGTTGTTACTACCTTTGCCAAAAATGTAGGATTGTAACGGGGCACAGGACTAACGGCTGTGCCCAACATGACTTTTTTCGTTTGAACCGCAACTGCAGTTAGTGTCGTCCATGTTTCAAGCAGCTTAGACGGATCCGAATTGACGTTGAGAAGTCTATAAAATTCGGGTTCGCAGATCAGATGGTCAAAACACCAGACGGAGGTGAATCCATTTTTTTCAGCAGCTTTTGCAGCTGAAGAAGCAAGGTCGAACGTTGAGGTTAAAGTGGGTAGTACCACTCCGAATTTTGCTTTGTTGCGCGTCAAGTTAAATCACTAGGAGACGGCTATCCTGAAGTACTTTCTCTAAAGCATTGTGGTCAATCTAGTTCGAATCATGGTTTGCTGGTTGTACGCTTCTAAAACTCGCGAATAGACGTCCTTGTCTCGTGTTGCAATATCTCCTTCAGTCCAGAGGCAGCCAACTACCTAATCGTCAGGATACGGAAAACCGAAGAATTTGCCTCAAATTGTGCTAGAAAACACGGCGTTGCTTGTGCACAAGCATATTCTATCTATTCTTTCTGTTTACCTGATTCTGTCCGATTCGGTTTGAATCAGCGTCAGCTCAAGCCACTTGCGGCTAAAACTAGCAGTAATCTCTCCGTTAACTAACACAAAAAAATATAAGTGTCAGCGGTTCAAACCCTATGCTCTCTGGGGGAGATTCTATTGGATATTGGAAGTGTTGTTGAAAACGTTGCGGTCGAACTTTTGCGACAAGCGGTCACAAAGTTGCCGCGAGACGTGAAAGAGGCACTGCAACGAGCGCATCGTGAAGAGGAAAGCGATGTAGGAAAAACCCAGCTGGAAGCAATACTGAACAATGTTGAGTTAGCTGAAAAAACTGGCACCCCCATGTGCCAAGACACGGGGGTAATAATCTTCTACGTGAAAGCCGGCGCTCAAGCAAAAGGCCTAGACAAAATCGAGGAAGCCCTCATTAACGCCACAAAAAGAGCTACCAAAGAGGTGCCCCTACGCCCAAACTCCGTCGGCATCCTCACCCGAAAAAACACAGGGGACAACACCGGGAGATACATCCCCTACATAAACTGGAAGATCGTGCCGGGAGACAACATTGAACTCACCGCTTTCCCAAAAGGAGGCGGGTCCGAAAACGTTTGTGCACTAGGCATGATAAGGCCGGGCGAGGGCTTAAACGGGCTGAAAAAGTTTGTTATTGACACAGTGCTGAATGCTGGCGCCAAGCCTTGTCCACCCAACATACTAGGCGTCGGAGTGGGAGGAGGAGCAGACATCGCCATGAAAATTGCAAAGGCGGCTTTGTCGAGACCAATAGATAAGCCGAACCCTGATCCAGAGCTAGCAAAGCTTGAAAGAGAATTATACGAGGCTGCAAACATGACAGGAATCGGACCAATGGGACTTGGCGGCAAGTTCACGGTATTAGGCGTAAACGTTGATCATGCTAACAGACACCCCGCATCGTATCCGGTGGCAGTTGCGGTTCAGTGCTGGGCTGCGAGGAGAGCCTCGGCGCGAATTCATCCCGATGGAACTGTTGAATATTTAACCCATAAGGTGGTGTGAAAGAGATGGCAGTTTACAAACTCAAAACCCCGATTTCAGAGGAAGACGTTCGAAAGCTGAAAGTAAATGATGTCATCTACGTTACGGGAACCATGATAACGGCGCGTGACTCAGCTCACAAACGAGCGCTGGATTTCTTTAAAGACGGAAAGGAAATTCCTATTGACCTTCAGGGATTAGCAGTTTTCCACTGCGGACCCATCGTGAAAAAGGAGGACGACAAGTGGACAGTGGTTGCAGCTGGTCCTACAACAAGCACCCGAATGGACCTTTTCGAAGATGAATTCATCAAAGCTTTCAAGGTTCGGGTGGTGATAGGTAAAGGCGGCATGGGCAGAAGAACCACCGAAGGCATGGAGAAATATGGAGCGGTCTATGGAGCCTTCACTGGCGGAGCGGCTGTTCTTGCAGCGAAAGCGATAAAGAAGGTGAGAAGTGTGGAGTGGCTTGACCTAGGAATGCCGGAGGCACTGTGGATTCTAGAAGTTGAGGATTTCGGCCCCCTGATTGTTGCCATTGACGCCCACGGAAACAACGTGTTTGAGAATGTACAAAAGCAGGTGAAAGGGAACAAGCAGAAGATTTATGAAAGGCTGGGTATATAATTCGAGTTTCAATTCAAACTGGAAGGAAGATGGAAATTTTGTCCTACGAAACAATTGACACCGACGTTTTAGTAATAGGAGCAGGAGGAGCTGGAAGCAGAGCTGCGATAGAGGCATCCCAATACAACGTTAATGTCACCGTCCTCAGCAAAGAACTGCTCGGCAAGGCTCACAACGCAGCTTGATGACTGCGTGAGCACACTTGCATGGCTGAGGGAGGAGTTAACGCTGCCCTCGGAAACTTGGATCCAGAAGACAGTTGGGAGTCTCATTTCAGGGACACAGTCAAAGGAGGAGCGTGGATCAATAATCAGAAACTCGTTGAAATCTTGACGAGAGAAACTCCTGAACGGATACTTGACCTAGAAGAATATGGCGCACTGTTTGACCGAACGCCTGAAGGAAAGATAATGCAGCGGCCCTTCGGGAAACAAAGCTATCGTAGAACATGTTACGCGTCTGACAGAACCGGCCACGAGTTCATGGCAACGCTGGTGGAGGAAGTTAGACGTCGAGACATAAACGTGATGGAAGAAGTGTTTGTCACAAATCTTTTGAAAGCAAATGACAGGGTTGTGGGTGCATTCGGTGTTGAATATAAAACAGGCGACTTTGTTGTTTTCCGAGCTAAAGCAACCGTCCTCGCCGCTGGAGGCACAGGGCGAATCTACAAAACAACATCAAATGCCGCTCAGGACACTGGCGACGGATATGCCATGGGTTACCGTGCTGGAGCCAGCGTCATAGATATGGAGATGTTCCAGTTTCATCCTACTGGAATGGTGTTTCCCGAATCCGCTCAGGGAAGGCTGGTAACCGAGGGAGTGAGAGGGGAGGGCGGGATACTTACCAACATAAACAATGAGCGTTACATGAAGAGGTATGATCCTCGCCTTGAATTGGCTGGAAGAGATGTAGTTGCACGAGCCAACGCTACGGAAATTCTTGAAGGACGCGGAACACCCCATGGAGGCGTTTACCTCAGCATATCACATATAGACGCTCACATAATTGAAGACCGTCTTAAAACGATGTTAAGACAGTTTCTGGATACAGGCGTAGATATACGAAAAGAACCCATGGAGGTTGCTCCAACAGCTCATCATCTTATGGGAGGACTCATGACTAACGAAGAAGCTGCAACCGATCTCAGAGGACTATGGGCTGCAGGAGAGATCACCGGAGGAATTCAGGGAGGGAATCGTCTCGGAGGAAACGCGCTAGCCGACACGCAAGTTTTTGGAAAAATAGCTGGAGAAAACGCCGCAAAGTATGCTCAGAAGATAGAAAAACCGTCTATTAATTTGGCACAGGTGGAAAATGAAATCAAACATATGCAAGGCTTTTTGGAAAGGAGAGAAGGGATAAGGCCCGTTCAGGTAAGAACCAAACTCGCCAACCTGATGTGGGACAAGGTTGGAATCTTTAGAACAGGTAAGGAACTTCAGGAAGCTGTTTCAGAAATTGAAAGGATGCAGAGGGAGGAGATACCTCGGCTCTACGCCACAGGTCAAGGAACCAGGTATAATCATGAGTGGATCAAGGCGTTTGAGGTGGAAAACATGGTTCTCACGGCTAAAATGATAGCAAAAGCAGCGCTCATGAGAGAGGAGACAAGAGGCGCCCATTATCGAAAGGACTTCCCAAAAGCCGACAACAAAAACTGGTTCGTAAACATTGTGATAAAACAAGAAAACGGCAAGATGACATTTAAGAAGGTCCCGGTAGTTGTCACTTTGCTAAAACCGGAGGCATGAAGATGGCTAAAGCAGTCAAAGTAAAGGTTTTCCGATACAACCCAGACATAGACAAGGAACCGCACTATGAAACTTACGAGATCCCCTACACTGAAGGATGGATGGTATTAGATGCCTTAAACTACATCTATGAAAACATTGACGGCACCCTAGCGTACCGCTGGGCATGTCGAGCAGGACAATGTGGGTCTTGCGCGGTTATCATCAACGGAAAACCTAAGATAGCATGCCGAACAAGGCTGGAAAAGGAAAAAAGCATCACCATTACACCACTCTTACAATTTCCAATTGTAAGAGATTTGGTTGTAGACCTAGAAAGAGGACTGCGAAGAATCGAACGAATGCGTCCCTACGTGGAGAGAGTAAAGAAAGCACCCAGACCAGAAATAATGACTGCAGAGGCTATTGAACCAATAAAAGAACTTCGAGAGTGCATTGAGTGCTGGTCATGTATCGCAGCATGTCCAGTAGTCTCAGAGGCTTGGCAAGAATTTTCAGGCCCCATGTATCACGCCAAATTCGCGCGACTTCAGTTTGATAAGAGAGACGTGGAAGACCGTGTGAAAATGGCATTCATTGAAGGCCTCTACAAGTGCACCACCTGCAGAGCGTGCGTAGAAGCATGCCCAAAAGAAATCGAGATTCCTGAAAAAGCCATTGAAAAGATGAGAGCCATTGCAGCCAAGACGGGACTGGGCCCCCTGCCGGGCCATGAGGAGTATACCAGTAGAGCGATCAAATTTGGCAGAACCGTTGAAAAGATAGGAACCTCACTACTGGAAATGATCGAGACAGGCTACGTTGCAAGAGTAAAGAATCCAAAAGACACGGTGGGATATTTCCCGGGATGTCTAACCGACTATCGGCTTCAGGAGGTTGGCAAAGCCATCATAGAGGTTCTGACCAAGAACAACATTGAAGTCATTGTACCTTCTGAATTCACCTGTTGTGGCTCTCCCCTTCTCAGAGCGGGCCTGGTTGTCGAAGCAAAGGAAAACCTTGTGCCTAAAAACGTAAAAATCCTTGAAGGCTTGGGCGTCAAAACCATTATTACAGGCTGCCCTGGATGTGCTATGACAATAAAACTCAACTATCCCGAACTGATCGGAAGAGAACTCGGATTTGAAACAATGCATGTCGCGCAGTATTTGGCTAGAAACGTAGATCTGAACGTGAAACAAATGATGCCAATTAAAGTTAAGGCTACGTTTCACAATCCTTGCCACCTGAATAGAGGTCTAGATGCACCTGACGATCTGAAAATCGTTATGGAGAAGATACCTGGAGTTGAACTAGTCGAGATGGAAGAACCGGACAGATGCTGCGGTGCTGGCGGTGGAGTGCGTGCTGGTGAACGCCCTATATCTATGATGATGGCTCGACGAAAGGGAGAACTCGTCATAAATTCTGGCGCCGAAGCATGTGTCACTCAATGTCCTTTCTGCTATATCCAAATACGAGAGATTCTGAAACAGCTGGGCTACGAGAAAATCAAAGTTTACGACTTGGCTGATTTGATGCTCACGTCCTACAGAGGCACCAAACCCTAACTCTCCAACTCTTAATAACTCACCAAATCCTTCGTCTTAGGCACCTTTAAATAGTCTTATGCATAACTTTGTCTATCCTTAGCTCGTCGAGAGGTCTGAACGGAGGACTATGTGTTTGTCTGGAGAATCAAACGTCGTCTACATTGGAAGAAAACCTGCAATGAATTATGTATTGGCGATAATAACGAGTTTCGCTGGATCCGACGCTAAAGATGTTACCTTAAAGGCTAGAGGAAGATCAATTACAACGGCCGTTGATGTTGCAGAGATAACCAAGCGCAGGTTCATGAAAGAACTGAACGTAAGTGAGATAAAGATAGGAACAGAAGAAATACAGCAAGAAGAAGGCGGAACAAGAAACGTCTCAACGATCGAAATCACGTTAACGCGAACATAGGAATTAGTCAAATGCGAATGAAAGTGTCAAGGGGGCGAGGTCGACCTCGTGGCAAGTATCGCTCGATTGCTGATTTTAGGCTTCTTCAGTATCTTGCTTTGATTTCAATTAAGTATGGAATTGATTCAGAGGATTTTTTTAACAGCTTCGTTGAAGCCTGGAAACGTCAACAATCTACATGCAAAGACCTCTTAATTGAATGCCGCAAGAGAACACGAAATTATGCAGTCTTTCTAATAACCAACAGTCGCAAAGTGGTTGCGCAATTCCCCATGTCCAAACATGTTCTCGAAGAGATCAATCCACTCAAAGAAATTGCGCACGCAAGGGCTTTAAGGAGAACAATACTCGAGAGGGCTAAGGCGAAGCAGCTGCGGATCGAAGATTTGAAGTATGGAATGAACCGAATCAACTTAGAAGCAACGGTTCTTGAAATTCCCAAGCCTAGATCCGTCATCACTAGGTTTGGAGGATTTGCCACGGTAACAAACACAAACATCGCAGATGAAACCGGGACTATCCATCTACCTTTGTGGAACAAACAAATAGATGCAGTTTCTGTGGGAGATCTTATTCGAGTTGAGAACGCACATGTTGTGTCATTTAGAGGCGAGCGCCAGTTGAGAGTCAGCAGAGGTGGACAATTGAGTGTTATCGAAAAAAGGTGATTTATCTATCCGGATTTCTTTTATGAAAACTGGAAAGCTTCTAGAACCATTAATGATAATAGACAGACAGCCTATTGTATGTGTTCATGATCGTTTGGGGGAAAGGCGAGACAATGCCTAGAGATCCTGTCTGCGGCGTGATTCTGGACGAAAAGACATCCAAATTTAAGATCAAACATGAAGGAGAAACATATTATTTCTGCAGTGTAAGATGCAAGAAGAAATTCAAAAGGAATCGAGTGAAATTTGTAAAGTAAAATATGGTTCTTCCTGCACGTTTAGTATCTTCTTCGCTGGTAACCTCTTCTTTCACCGTATCTGCTTCTATCATACCGCCTTTCTTGTTCGTATCGTTTATCAGACAAATTGTTCTCTGTGTTGACTTCTGTTATGGGAGATTCTTCCAAGAGTTCGAAGCTGCCATATCTCCCAATATTAAGGCGCATGTTCCCTCTGAACAGGTTTACGTAGCCGTTAGTGATGCGTAGGGTGGCTTCCTCGTTTACTTTGTCTATGTTGTCTTCCCAAAGCGTTAGGTATATGCATCCTGTTTCATCTCCTACCAAGGCGTCTGTAACTCTGCGTACGGAATAGTCTCTTCCTGTGACGTTCCTGACTTCACTTTTGGAAATCACCTTCACAATCGTGTTCACTTCTTTCGAATTTGGGGTTAATTTCTCTACCTTCACTAACTCTTTACTTTCGGGCTGTTCTTTTTCTGACATATCTTTTACACTCGTTTCGGTTTGTCATGCTCATTAGGAACGTAGTTCTTAAGGCTTGCGGTACAAGCAGCAAACGAAAGGATGCGTGCGCTTCATTAAAAAACTTGGAAGTATTCTCGGTGACTTAAGATTTCAAGGATGAAATAAAAAAGAAAAAAATTGAGGAATTAAAAAGAACGTGATAATAGCGATCGAAGTACTTGCTGCCGAGTAATCGTTTAAGCCATGCGCACACTTTTAAGGAAATTGACGCAGAAATCTCAGTGGCCAGATTTTAACGGTGGCGTAACCTAATATCTACGTCTGCTCTGTTGTCTTTTCTTCGCCCAACAATCTCGGCAGTAAACTGGTCTGCTAGGATCTGGTTTGAAAGGAACCTCGCATTCTTGGCCACAATCAGCACAGACTGCCTTGTGCATCTCTCGGCTCTCTCTATACGACACTCAAATTGCACCTCCTCAGTAGTTCAACGAAGAACTAGCATACCCTTCTAGGATTCTAATTCTTGCGTATTCATCGAATTGGCAATTTACCTTATAAACTTATGCTAGACGCGCGTGCATAGAGTTAGGCTAATTTGCCATGGCTACGCATTTGACTTTGGCATATTCAAAGATTTGTGTGCGAACTTTTGATCTCCCACAACTGTGGAAAGAATTGAAAAGCAGTTGAAAGTGTTCAAAATGACCAAATCATCAGAGAGAGGGGGATTATAGGGGGTCTAAAAAAGGGAGCCCATAAGAACGAGAATAAGACAAGTAACTTAACAGCTACGCACCCAACAAAAAGAACCAGCGCTACTGATCTATAAACAATCAACGATCCCCCCACTCGCAAACATCTTATTTTAAATTTCAGAACTCCTTTAGGATAGAGAAGCAAGGAGTTACCCAACATGTCAACAATCGCTGTAGTAGGAAGTAAAAAATCCGGCAAAACAACCGCAATAGAAACCCTGGTTAAAGGACTAACAAAAAGAGGATACAAAATCGCCACAGTCAAGCACATCCCAGAAGCCGACTTCACCATCGACACAAAAGGAAAAGACACGTGGAGACACGCTAAAGCCGGAGCCACCACTGTGATCAGCGTGGCGCCTAACGAGCTGGCCACCATCAAAAAAGTCGACACCACAAAATACGGCCTAAGCGAGATTGTCAGAAACGTGGAAGACGACGTAGACATCACGATCCTCGAAGGTTTCAAAAAGCTGATTGAACAGAATCCCGCCGTTCCGAAGATCGTCGCCGCCAAAACAACCAATGAGATTTTGGAAAATTCTAAACGATGTAAACCTATACTAAGCTTTGTAGGCCCCATTCCAACCGAGGCAACAAAAATGAACATTCCCTACATTGATGTGCTCAAGAACCCGAAGAGGCTGGTGGACTTGGTGGACAAAAAACTCGCAGCTTCTGTTGAAAAGAAAAGGAAACGCAGAGAGGATATCCAAATCCAAATTGATGGACAACTTTTACCGCTGAATCCCTTTGTTCAAAGGATCATGAGAAACACAATTCTAGCCATGGTTTCAACCCTAAGAGACACAAAAATCAAGGGAGATGAAAACCTCTTTGTAACTATTAGAAGTGTTTCTAAGCACTAGTGAGATGCGAGAAATGAAAGCAGCTGACGACGTTTTGGAGTTGATAGGCTTTACGCCCAAGGTGAAGCTGAACAAGACAACCAAGGACTTAAAGGCAACAGTATTGGCGAAACTTGAGTTTCTCAACCCCAGCGGAAGTATAAAGGACAGAATAGCAAAACACATGATCGAATCAGCTGAGAAGAAAGGAATCCTGAAGCCCGACTCCGTCATCGCAGTAGCAACCACGGACAACACAGGAATAGCCTTAGCAATGGCTGCCGCCATAAAAAAAAATACAAACCGATCGTAGTCATGCCCAAGGAAATGATTTGGGAAAGGAAAAAGATGATGTCAGCCTACGGTGCTGGAAACCTAGGTGAAGGAAAAGTTGTTGTAACAGTTCTGCCGGATAGCGGACAGCGATATTTTAGCACTGATTTATATATAATGGAAGAGGCAAAACTTTTCTTGAGGGAGTCCCACAATGCGATTTTGGGCTCTTTTTTTGGGGTTTGAAGAGGGTTGCTGAAAAGAGAAAGGAGTTTCTTAGGTTTTGCTAAGAAAATATGCCTCTTCAAGCCTTTCCAAAGTGAGCCCTAAATTGCTATAAGTTTAGACGCCCTACTAGTTATCATCCTCCCTTGTCTTATGGAATAATTTTCTACGAGTTACTAGTATATAAAATTTAATCATATTTGCTTTCGTTGCAACAATTTTTTGTTTACTGTGTTTAAAAAAAGACAAGTAAAATATTCGGTTTTTGAAACTAGATTTTTAAAATAAATGAATTTATCGAGCAAGAAAATAAAATAAAGAGAAATATGATTTAGATGTTAAAGGCACTCTTAAAAAAAGGTTAAAGGGTTTGGCAAAGGTTAATATATTACGTTTCTACTGCGCAGCTACTTACGCACCTCTTACAGTTTTCTCAAGTGAGACTAAAGGGCCTTGAACGCCTCAAACCATCGGGTGTAGGATCCTACCATGTCCAGCGAAACGCTGGGCTTTCTTTCCTCCAATATCTGCCTGAAGTCGTCCGTAGAAAGGAGTCTCGGCTGAGCTTTTTTGTCGTTTGCTTGACCCGATTCGAAGAGCTCCCCGATAACCTTGAGGTGCGCCGACTGACATATATCGCGTATATCGCTCCCAGAGAATCCTTCGGATAATCTGGCTAGCTTGTGGAGATCCGTGTCCGATGCCAGTCTTAAGTTGCTCGCGTACAGCTTGAACATTCCAAGACGCGCCAAGAAGTCAGGTAGAGGAACCAGGATTCGTTTCTGAAACCTCCTTATGAATGGCCAATCCAGATCCCAAGGCTTGTTGCTGGCTCCAATCACATAAACGTGAAGTTTCTTTCCCTTATCTATCACACCGTCCATTTCCTTGAGGAACTGATTACGCATCCTAACCTCGCCGCCAACCTCGCTTGAGTGCATCCCGATCAGCGAATCGAGTTCGTCGATGAAGACGATGACTGGACGTCCATCGTTGGCTGACTTTCTGGATGAGGTAAAGAGTCTGGCAACGTTTTGTTCAGCTTCTCCCAGCCACTTAGACATAATGGACGCGGCGTCCACCGAAACAAACGCTGCATCGATCTCTGTCGCTACGGCTGCAGCCAACAAGGTTTTTCCGCATCCCGGCGGTCCGAACAGAAGGATTCCTCTAGGCCATCCTAACGGGAACAGGTCAGGTCTTTGAACCGGATAGACTATTGCTTCCTTGATGGCTTTCTTTGCCTGTTCCAGACCCATGACTTCTTCCCATTTAACTTCAGGCTTTTCTTTGAGTACCAGTTCGTCGAAGCTAGCCTTTTCTGCCTCTGAAGGCACAGTTGCGTCGACTGTTTGTCCTTCGAGCCGTGGCTGGATGGGTCCAGCGCCCTGCAGACCCTGTATTCTTTGCTGATACGCCATTGCCCTCTGAATGTAGACCTTGTTTAAGCCGTATTCAGGGTACAACTGGACGAGTTTTAGGAGGGATTCGATGGCCTTTTGGTACATGGTGATAGCCATTCCTCGAGCGCCCTGCTTGTCGAGTCGAACGGCTTCGATCGCGTGGCTGGTTGCCGCTTTTTCAAGTTCTTGGGAGGCGCTGATGTCTGATCACCGCTGGATCTTTATTTTTCCTTGTTGTCCCAATTTTTCCAGTGTTTTCATTACGTCGTTGAATGGAGCGTTTAACTCGTTTGCGCACTGAACCATATCGATTTCACCTTTGCTCTTCTTGGCGTAATCCAGCAGGGCGCTCTCAAGCGATGAGGACTGTTTGATGGTGAGGGAAACTCTTTGCAATTCCACATCCTTGTAAGAGAAGGACTCTTGATTTTTCTGCTTTGGCTTATGAATCTCCTGGCAACTGGCGGTGAGCGCAACCATCTGCCTCACCTCTTCCCTAGTTTCAACTTTCTCTGCGGCGGTGATGGGAGTAGGCGGCTCAGGCAGCCTCTCCGTTAGCCTCCTTTCCAAGACCGTGGAGACTTCCTTGAGTATTTCTTCACTGGCTGGAGTTTTCGCTTCGAATGGCGTGACTTGTTGCGGTGGACTGATGCTACTGATGGCCAGTGTCTCACTGATGCTGTCGTTCACCTTTTCCAGTTCCCATGCCATTTCGGGCATAACCCCGACAAGACGCTCTGTCACGCTTCTGAGAGTTCGAAGTGCAGGAACTAGATCAACCATGATGTCGCTTAGCTCCCTGATGGTCTCAAGTCTCAGGATGACGCGCTCTAAAGCAAGTTGGGTCTGCAAAAGCATGTTGAGCAGTTTTCTAACTTCAGCTAGCTCATTAGCGCAGATTATTGCTCGCTCTCTGTTTTTCCCCTTAACCGCCATGACGCATTTCTCGAAAAGGACCCTGTCCCTCCCGCGCAATCGGATAGTGACCTGTTCCAGCTTTACGTACTGGAACTTCAGTTTGCCTATCGTTTTGAAGATTACTTCTTTAAGCGGTGGAGGGGACTTGAAAAAATTTCTAACCACGATCCACCGCCTGCCCTGAGGTCTAAGGATTCTGCTTGTATGCGCCTTTCACGTAAACTATAACCGGGGGCTCTGGAAGTGAGGAAGGTTCTGGAGGGGTTGAAGTCGAGGAAGTAGCCTCAGTAGGAACAACCTCTTTTCCTTCCTCTGTTTGTGTTTTAGTTGCGGTTTTCTCTCCGAGAATTATGTTAGACAAGTGTTTTCTCATCACTTCAAGGTCGTTCTTTTCAGCGTTTGTTTGTTTCAGACCTCCTTGTATCATCATCATAGCCATTCGATATGATTCGTCGTTGATTTTGCCAATTTCACGCTCGATCTCCAAGTGTATCAGAGCTGAGTTGAGTTCCTTGATCTGTTGGGCACATTTGACGATTCGCTCTTCTACGTCTTTTAGGATACTCTCAGCGTCTGTTTTTAATTGTTTTAAGGCGCCTTCAAAGTTTTCGTGGAGGTCGTCAAACATTTCTGGGGGAATTTTCTTCTTCTCTATGAGCTCATTCAATGCCTGATTTTTCCGCCAGATCAAGGGTATCTCGTTGCAGAGAGCTCTCGCTCTCAACTTGATCAGCGGCAAAAACACAACATCGTCGCCGGATATTCTAAATTGATCACCTGAATACCGAGAAAACCCTCCATTCTCCTGTTGAACGAAAACTCCGTTGATACGATCGTTCGGGTTAATCACAAAGGATGCGATTCGACCGATCTGTCGTCCATACTCATCTCTAACTGATTTGCCAATAAATAGAGAGAGATTGGAAGATGACTTAACCATAGTATCACCTCGCGTTAGTGAGTGTCTGCTGTTTTGCATGGATGCTTCAGGTTTCGCTCAGAGTCTTCTCGCCAATTGCTGGCATGCCAGCGGGCAGCTCTGGGAATTTCTCTTTGATCTTCTGCTCTGCAACTGTGGCTGCTTCAGTTAGAATTTTCTGGGCGTCTTCGTTCGCTGATTCAAAGTTTATGCTTAGTCCGGTGCTCTGGCCCGCGTCTATGATTATCCCGCTGAGCAGGTTTCCGATTTGTCCAAGCTCTCTTTCAGCCTCAGGAAAGATAGCTGACATCCCACTTCTGACGCTTCGCAGCACTCCTACTGCTGGAGCGAGTGTGGTGACGACGTCGCCGAGCTCTGAAACTGTGCTCAGTCTGAGGGCGATCTGTTCTAAGGCGAGCCTAGCGTGCATGATCATTTTTCCCATCTTGCGTATTTCAGCCAGTTCGTTGGCGAAAACGTTGGCGCGGGGCATGTCGTGTCTTGAGTATGCGTCAACGATTCGTTTGAAGATGGATTTGTCGCGTTCTGAGAAGCGGTCGGTTGCCTTGTCTAGTCGTTGAATTTGCATTTCAATGCGTCTGACGGCGAAGTCTAGGCGTGGTTTCAATGCACCTGGAGGTCGGACGGCTTCCTGGATTCTTTTGGTGATAGGTTGTTCTACGTAGTCTTTTTCCCATTTTCTAGCGAATTTCGCGGACAACTTGATTCCTCTAAACAAATGAAGGCGTTTTTTAACGTATTATTACATTTTTAATATGCTTGAAACATTTGAGTATATACATGGCGCTATATCTCGGTTTTATTCGCGTTTTGAACTTTAAATTCCGCATGCAAAGAGAGGTTGACCGTGTTTGCCTTAATAGACAAAACTGTGTAAGTTAAACTCAAAAGGACGAAATTCAGAAGGTAGGGCAAGGTGACCGCGATGAGTGAAAGAATTAAAATACTGGGGATATTTGCGATTTTGGGATTCGTAGCTGGAGTCATAGCCAACTTCACTTACCACAACGTGCTGCCAGTGTTCATTGTGCTCTTTCCAGAAATGCTCAGTGTTGAATGGGTTCTGTCAGGGTTCGTCGGCGCTATTCTAGCGATCTTCGTAATGTTGGTTTGGACGTACTCCAGCAAGCCCTCTGAGTGACAGATTTTCCTTCTTTGATCTCGGTTTTCCTCGTCTTTCATAGTGCTAAGTTTGTTGACTGAGCTGTCTTAGGACTAGACGCATGCTGGGAAAGACTGTCAGCGAGGAATCTCTTCAGCGATCAACTTGTCTACGGAAAGGACGGGTTAAAATCATAAAGATTTCTTGGGAGATCTCTTATTATGTCATTCGTTTTATGAGATCGTTGATGGCCTCTCCCCTGTATCCGGTGACGCCACCGGCTGTGTAGCTTTTTTTTATTTTTCCTTTGAAGCCCTTTTTTGGCGGGTGAAGGCGAAACACGGGCTTTATGTTGGGAAGACTGTTGTATTCGACTTCTGTTTTGTTTATGGCTTCAGCCAAGTCGTCTAGGGATTTGTAGCCCGCTTCTTGAATATATTTGTCGGTTAGTTTTTTGTTGCCGGCAATTCTGCCTCTTTCTTTAAGGAGGAGTGCTACGCTTTCTTTGGAAACTTCGCCCCAAGTTGCGTAATCTTTCGCTTTGTGTAGCATTCCGAGGTAGGAGGGGCGGTTGTCGATTAGAGTGGCGTGGCAGTTGCGGGTTAGGTGAAGCATTCGGAGTGTTTCCTTTGTTTCCCGGAAGATGTCGCTGACTCCGCGAACTCGGATGACGGCTAAGCATTTTCGTTTTTTCTCCATTCTATTTCACCCATTCTTCCGGCGTTATGAGGCTGTACGTTTTTCTGAGGGCGTCGAAGACGGCGTAGGCGAAGGAGGGGACAGTTCTTGTAGAACCGTAGCTTCTTGTCCAGCAGTCTTTGACTCCGGCGAGTCCTAGGATGACTTTGGCTACTTCGCTTGCGACTATGCCTAGGCCTCGGGGGCCTGGGATGAGTGTGATTTCTACTGCGCCGCATTTGCCTCGGGCTTCGAAGGGGAGGGAGTGTGGTTTTCCGCAGGCGCATTGCCAGCTTCCGCAGCCTCTGCGGACGAGTGTTATGTTGAGGCGTGCGTTCATGGCGGCTTTTTGGATGGCTGTGCGTACTTGTGGTGCTTTTTCTGAGCCTAGGCCTACGTATCCGTCGCGGTTTCCGACGGCTACGATGGCTTTGAATCGGGATTTTTCGCCTGCGTCTGTTTGTTTTTGTACTAGGTTTATGTTGATGACTTCTTCTTGGATGTCTGGGATGAGGATGTCTACTATTTGGGGTTCGCGTATTTTTAGTCCTTCTGTGAAGACTTCTTCGATGGATGAGATTTTGCCTTCTTGGATCATTTTGCCTAGTTTTGTGCGGGGTTTCCATTCTTCTTCTGGGGGTGTCATGGTTTTTTCTCCTTCTCAAATGATGAGATTATTTTTTCTTTTGTTTGGGTGAAGTGTTGGGGGAGCTGTTCTGGCTGTAGGCCTTTTGAGATGTACTCTGCGAATCTTTTTTGGTAGGCTTCTGGGTCTGTTGATAGTTGTTTTGCGTAGTCGGCGATGTGTTGTCCTTGGATTCTTTTTTCGTCTGGTAAGACGGTTTCACTGTGTGGGACTGTGATGCCTGCGTCGAGGATGCCTTTTAGGGTGGCGAAGATTCGTGCGCCTTTTGTGGGTGTTTGTAGGCCTATGTCTAGGATTGCTTTTTTGATTTTGTGGGTTTTTGCTTTGTGTCCGCATAGGAGTCCGGTTAGGTAGGCGGCTGGGGTGTTTCCGGTTGGTGCTTTCCATCCGTAGGTTTTTGTTAGTTGGTTTGTGTGGGCTTGGGTGATGGTTTGGTCTCCGATTGTTTTGGGTTTGATTATTTGGGTTGTTGTGTGTTTTTGGGTGGTTCTTATTGTTAGTCTGGGCATTCTAGACTGGACTAGGGCTTTTCTTTTTTTGTAGTTGGTTTTTCCTTGTTTTCGTCTGCGGAATGGTACGCGGTATCTGGGGCCTCTAGCCATTATTCTGGTTTCCTTCTTTCTATTGGGTGTTTTTATGTGTGTGAGGGTGGTTGGGCTTATAAAGTTTCTTTCGGTCGGTCGTAGAGCCCTCTATGCCCCCTATATATAGATCATGTATAGCTACCTTTTTGGCGTAGGCAGTTTTTCCGGAAAAATACTGTTTTCAACATTCTTCTGTTATTAAGATTCAAATATGATGCATGTTGAAAATAACGTTTTTCACAAAATCATTTTGCAATTGCAAGCAGTTCTTGTCGCACGGCGACGCAGATATTTGGATCATATGCCCCCCCGTGTCTATCTGAGTTCTGAAAGCAGCCGGAGTTGTTGTTGGTAAGCGAGGAATTCAGAAAACAACGACAACTGTGCCTCTCAGCAGGAGCGGGTTTTCCACCGCGGTGGAAAGCGTGGGATTCGATCCCAACGGACACGGTCTCTATTTGGATCATATAGGGCGAGGTATGTTGAAAAGGGGAGGGGGGTCTCCATTTTTTTAGAACAAAAAAATTCACCTCACAAATATGAGGGCACACACCTAACGGTCACGCCTCAATTTCTAGTTTTTCAGAAATGAATTTTCTAGTACTCTGCGATGTGCATATGTACTCCGCGTTTTATGGATTCATAACAGAACAGTCGCGAAGCGCATCCTATGCGGAGGTTTGACATGCGCGTGCAAAAGACATGAACTTAGCAGATAGGAATTTTTCCGTGGGCTAGGTCCATGCAGAACCTGCCTATGTTTTCCAATTCAAAGTTTATAACTTCCTCAATTTCTCTCTTGGCGTCTTCTATATGATTCCCCTTTCTCATAACAACCTGAGCAGCGGCGATCGCAGGCTGATCAATAGGTTTGCCTATTTGACTCAGCAACCATATGTAGACCTCCTCCATTCCCGCCACCTTTTCGTATATCTGGTTAGCGATCCTATGCGTAAGGAGGTTGTAGATCTTTCCAACGTGACTCATCGGGTTCTTTCCAGCTGCCGCTTCAGAGCAGAGAGGTCTGTTCAAGGAGATAACTCCGTTGACGCGATTTCCCCTCCCAACCTGACCAGAGTCTGCACTGTCCGCACTGGTGCCCAGCACGGTTAGATACACCCCGCCTATGCCCCTTCCCTTCACATCTAGCGTGTTCAATTTCACCACAATCCTTTTGAACTCTGCCTTTTCTTTCACAAAATTCTCAATCTCCTGATGGATCTCAGCCTTTTTCTTGAAGTAGTCTCTCTCGCTCTCCACGAATTGATCGACAAACGCCATGGAGACGGTGAGGCGCAACTCGTTGCCCCTTCTAAGTCCCATCACCTTCACGTCTTCACCCGACTCCGGAAACTCTTTTTTGAAATCCTCGGAGTTCATGTACCGCTCGGCTTCTAGAACAATTGTCTCTGTCTTGGTCATGGGTGCGTATCCCACTGCCGCCGAGGTGTCGTTGGCGCCGAGAACCCTCCCCTTCCTCTTGAAAATGTCCATAAGTTCCACTGATCCAGGCTTCAACTCCACCTGATATCTCACGTGTTTTTCCGGATCAACAAACCTGAGGTTTTCCTTGAACCATTCTCTAGCTGTCTGGACAGCGATCTCCTCTACAGGTACCCTAACTCCTTCAACTTCAAAGGTCGCTCGGTCACCCAATATGAGGAGCATAGGCTCCTTCACGATTCCTCCGCCGAATCTCGTTTCAACTTCTCCGGCGACCAACATGGACTTGTCGGCGTTATGGTGCATTATCATCCCAAACTTCTCTAAGTATTCTTTGGAAAGCCTCACGGAAATCCGGTCCATGATGGCGTCGCATATGGAGTCTGGGTGACCTAGACCCTTCCTTTCAACGATCTCCAACCCTTGCTGTTCTAGGGGAGTTTGCTTCAAGCCATTAATCACAATGTTCCTCATGCAGCCCACCTCGGCGAACATTATAGCTCAACTCATATATTATTTGCGATACTCGCAACATGAACTTCACAATCACAGAAAGCGGGCAAAGAGACTAATGCAGTCCCCCGTCAAACGTCTCAGAAAACCAGCTCTGCTTCAGCATGGCGTCCGCTTAGATTTTAAGTAGCTCCACAACTTTTTATGTTGGGGTTGTTATGAGCTACGAAGAGTTTGAGAAAAAGGTAGAAGCAGCAATCTCCGCGTTGAGGCAAACGAAGCCTGTGAAGATCGTTTTGGTTCATCACGATGATGCAGATGGCCTTTGCTCGGCTGCGGTTACTAAGGCGGCATTGGAGCGGGAAGGATACGGGGCTAGAACGTTTTGTTTAGAGAAAGTTTACCCGGAGGTTGTTGAGAGCCTGCATCAAGGTGAGGGTCAGGTCATCTTCTATGTGGATATAGGCTCTTCCCACGCCGACTTCATCTCTGAACGCAACTCCAGCCGAAACCTAGTCATTATTCTGGACCATCACGATCCCATGCCAGCAAGCGACCCACGGGTTTACGACCTTAATCTGGAGCATTATGGCTTTCGCGGAGAAAACGACTTCTCCGGCGCCACCTGCTGCTACCTGTTTGCAAAGGCTCTGAGCGAACGCAACAAGGATCTTTCCTATCTGGCGCTGGTAGGAAGCTGTGAGATTCCAAGCGGATTCATAGGCCTAAACAAGGTTGTGCTAGATGAGGCTGTTGAAAACGGAGTTGTTAGGGTTGAGGGAAAGAAAACGAAGTCTGTGAAGCTCGGGATCAGCTTCGGAAACCTTTTCTCCAAGCTCCAGATTTTGGGAGCCACGGGCTACTATGAAGGAGGCCCAGAACTCGGGATCAAAGCCTGCTTGGAAGGAATAACTGACGAGATTAGACGGAAAATCAGGGAGTTGGAGGGGAGGAGGAAGGAGGCGAACAAGCGTATTCTGGCGAGGCTTTACCGCGAGCGGTTGAGGGAAACCGATCACATCCAGTGGTTTGACGCTGTAGACGTGTACAGGGGGATGGGCACGAAGGTCATAGGGCAGTTCTGTTCCTTCCTGTCCTATCAAAGGAGGCTGATCAAGCCTAACAAGTACATTCTCGGAGTCATGAATGTGCAGCCAGAAGTGCCAGGCTGGGGAAGACTTGAAGGAGGACTTGCGAAGGCTTCTGTTCGCGTCTCAAGGGACATGAAAACGCTTATCGATCAAGGAAAGATACCAAGCGCTGTCGATTTGTTAATAAAAGCTTCTAGGGGATTTGGCGTTGCCGATGGTCACAAGTACGCCGCCAACGTTGTCATCCCGGTGGACAAAAAGGAAGTTCTTATTGAGAAGGCGGAAAAGGTTGCTACTGTGTGAATTTAGATGCGGTTGATTAAGCCTCACAGTTACGTTTCCTATTTCCGAGTCTGCTCCTTGAAGTAAGGTATAATCTTACTACCATAGGTTTTGAGGGTTTCCTCGACGCCGGCTAATCCCTTCACGTCAATCATCAAGTCACAGACGGATATGTGTTTGGCTCCAACTTTGACAAAGCTTTCGATAAAATCGATACAGTCATCGACACTGCCGATTGCCGCGTACTTTTTGAATATTTCTTCAGGTATCTGTCTCGCCATTTCCACAAGGACCGGTGAGTACCTCTCAGTGACTGAGACATACTGATATGTGTACCGTTCAGGTAATGGCAGTTTAACTCCGAAACTCTTCAAGCCAGTGTAGTCTGACATCAAGATTTCGATTCTAGTCAATTCCGTGAGTTTCCTCTGGGTCCTAGGATCATCTGCGAACGCTGTGTAGATTGTTGCAACCGTGTCTATGTCTTCCAGTTTCCTCCCAGTTCTCTCTGCTGCTCTCTTTATTTTCTCCCGCCGTTTAGTGTAGGTTTCAGGAGTGACTAACCATGAATACCAGCCGTCGCCTATTTCTCCAGTGAGTTCAAGCAGTCGAGTAGATGAGAGAGCCCCGACGTAGACGGGTGGATGGGGCTTCTGGGTTGAGTGCTGGTCCAGCCAAGCATTCTTCAACCAGAAGAACTTACCCTCATAACTTACCATCTTCTCCTTCGAAGACCCCCACAAGAGCTTGATAACCTCGATTGCTTCCCTCAGCCTCTGTGCTCTATCGCGGGGATCATCATCCCAAGGGATGCCAAAAGGGACGATGTTCATAACTTCACCTGCACCGATGCCCAGGCCAGCCCGACCGTGGCTGAGCTCGTCGACGGTGGCAACGGATTGGGCTGTCTTGGCTGGGTGACACCTCTGGGTGTCGGTAACACCGGTACATAGGAAGACATGTTTCGTCTGGGTGCCTATGACTGCCATGACGCTCCAAGGGTCTACAAGGGCTCCATCCTCGATGAGGTGGTCAGGGACCCACACTGAGTCGAATCCGTGTTTCTCTGCCATGACGCCGGCTCTTACGGAGTCTAAGGCGGAGAGGGACAATATGTTATATCCAAATTTTATCTCTGAAGTTTCCATAGATGTATGTTGTAGAAAACTTTTATAAAAAATCTTTCCATTTATGAAGGGCTTTCGAATATGTGTTTTTCCAGATAATTTACAGATACATTCTGGCAGTTTAGCCTTTAATGCGCGGCGCGGCTAGGCTAGTTGGAAGAACCTTAAATATTATAAGAACATTTATTCCCCAGATTAAGCATGCAATATGATCACTTCTCAATTTACGGATTCGAGGTGGAATATCCCAAGGATTGGAGAGTGAAATTAAACCCGAAGTCCGAGAAAAAGACAGGAGAAGTTGCGTTCCACTCCCCTGAGAGCGATGGAATGTTTGTTTTTTGGGGTGTTCTCGAAGACGCCAAGAAGAAGTATGCGTCAGTCGATGAGCATGTGGAGCGAACCATAGAGAAGGTGGAAAAGACTCGAGGCGTGAAGTCTATGGATATTGTTGAGCGAAAAGAACTAGAGATAAACGGGCACAGAGCTATCTCCACTCATTTAAAGGCAACATTCATCCAAGCCACCTTTCTTAGAAGAAGAGAGGTTTCGAGGGAGGTTTGGTCATTCCATCTCTACTGTGAACAAACCGCCCGATATTTTGTACTGCATGGATCACCAAGCTCAGATGAACGATCAATGGAACAAGCAGATGTTTTTGAGCATATGCAGAAAACGTTTAGATGCCATTACTAAATATGTTTGAAAAACCTTTGCAGCAATCAGATTGAATGTCTTTTCCGCTGATCTTTTTAGGTTATTCTCATCGAGACATCGGTCCTGACAAACAAGGCTGTGCCGTCTTCAGAACGCGATTTACTTGTCTCGACATCTCCTATCTTTTTATCTTTAGGCTCTGGAGTGTTCTGTTCAATGAAAATCTGTTCGCGGAGACTCTATTCGATAAAGTGTGATAGCCATGTGCATTCGATTTTCTTAACGATCAAACCCTATAAATAGGCAAGTGTTATTCTTAGAAAACAATGAACAAAGATAAAAAAACAGAAATGAAAGATTTCTTTCCTGTTTTTCTGATGGGTGGTCTATTTGTCCTCATCCATGGTTTGGCTTTGTTCGTAACAAGACCGTTTGAAGCCGCGGACATGGTTGTATTTGATAACCCAAATGACCCAATGAACATAGTATACTTCTTTTTGACATTAGTACTATTTACGGTTGCAATATTGTTGATTGCAAAATTTTGGAAGAAACAACTAATACAGGGCATTATTCTAGGAGCAACTGGGTATTTTGCTTTCTTCATGTTTTATCCTTTGTTGGCTATTGTAGTTCCAGAAGTGTGGTCGTTATTTCTCTCTATAACAGCCGCAGCTATTCTACTGATAGCGCTTGTCAAGTATCCTGAATGGTATGTAATAGACGTATGCGGCATTATAGTAGGAGTAGGTGCTATTGCGACATTTGGAATCTCATTGAGCATCTTTTTAGTAATTGTTTTGCTCATCGGATTAGCGATATACGATGCAATATCGGTGTACAAAACTAAACACATGATTGATCTTGCGGACACTGTTTTGGATCTTAAATTGCCTATTATATTGGTTATACCAAAAATCAGAGAGTATTCTCTAATTAAAGAAACAAAGAGTTTAAAAGAAAAACTCAGAGATGACGAAGAACGACATGCATTTTTCATGGGATTGGGAGATATCATAATCCCAGGATTTTTGGTTGCATCTACCTTTCATAATATTGCTGGTAACGGTCTCCTCATAGCCTTATCAGTAATGCTTGGTACACTTTTTGGTTTCATAGCACTCATGAGAACAGTCATCAAAGGAAAACCACAAGCAGGACTGCCATATCTTTGTAGCGGCGCTATATTGGGTTACTTAATATCGAGCTATTTATTGTCTGGAGAATTGGTTGGTCTTACCTTTCCTATTTGAGACGTTTTTACAGAATTAAGAGCATACGCGCAACGGTTAGATTCATGCAAAAAAGGAGTGGGGGTTTTTAAGTTCTAAGTGTTTTTAGCCTAAGACCTCTGACTAACTCGCGCGCACTAGTCTGTGAGAGGATTTTTCAACACTCTCTTCAAGGTCGGACAGTTTGGCATTAACCTTTTCTAGCTTGTCGTTGAACTCTTTTTCGATGGAAGACAACTCTTCTGACGCATTGATCTTTTTGTTTCTCTTTTTATTTAACAAAGATAGCAGTTCAGCCATTACATTTGAGTAGATTCCGGGGTAGCGAGAATGTATTG
>Ga0224506_10000499_pt1 | contig 33028 bp, 35 predicted proteins | sample SF_Jan12_sed_USG_2_FD_169108 | JGI IMG/M metagenome (GOLD analysis project Ga0224506, IMG submission 169108) | Sediment microbial communities from San Francisco Bay, California, United States - SF_Jan12_sed_USGS_8_1 | ecosystem: Environmental > Aquatic > Marine > Sediment | place: USA... | reverse complement strand
CAGTCAGGCGTAGAAGGAACGCAGCGTATGCTGGAAATCGCGGAACAATCGAAGAAAGACGACTTTGTTATATGCTTAGTCTCGGGCGGAGGCTCAAGCCTCATGCCCCTGCCACGCGGCCAAATCTCAATCGCTGACAAGAGAAGCATCACAGAGGATTTGCTCAAAAGCGGCGCAACAATAAACGAGATCAACACCGTTAGAAAGCACATTTCAGATTTCAAGGGAGGTTGGCTCGCGAAAAGGGCATATCCAGCCACCATTTTAAATCTGATTCTCTCAGATGTTGTAGGCGATCCCTTAGAATTTATTGCCTCAGGTCCCACTGTTCCGGATTCAACTACCTTCAGCGACGCCATCAAAGTCTTGAAAAAATATGGTTTGTGGGACAAAGCTCCAACATCCATAAAAAGGGTTTTGTCTGATGGAGAGAAGGGGCTAATCCCCGAAACCCCAAAAGCCAGCGACAAAGCCTTCAAAAGAGTTTACAATGTTGTTGTCGGAAACAACAGATTCGCGAGTCTAGTGGCATGTGAATCCCTTAAGTCAGCGGAATTAAGCACTCTTTTGTTAACGTCCATCCTTGAAGGGGAAGCCAGACATGTGGGAGTTGCGTTGGCCTCAATAGCTCGTGAAGTTTCTGTATCTGGAAATCCTGTTCCAAAACCAGCAGGCATAGTTGCAGGAGGAGAAACAACGGTCACCGTTACGGGAAAAGGTTTGGGCGGGAGAAATCAAGAAATAGCCTTGGCAGCCGCATTGAAACTTGGCGACGTGGATGGTGTGGTTATTGCTTCGTTAAGCACTGACGGGGTGGACGGCCCAACGGATGCCGCAGGAGCCATAGCAGATGGAAAAACTTTGGTCAGAGCGGCGGAGATGGGGTTGAGCGCTGAGGAAATTCTGGCTGAGAACGATTCCCACAACTTCTTTTCAAAGCTCGGCGACATTATCTTCACAGGACCCACGGGCACGAACGTTAATGATATTTCAGTGATAGTGGTTGTATAATATCTTATGAAGATGGAGAAAGAAAGATGGAAGTGACTGCGAGATTTCTTGGGGTTTTCCGCAGCATCTCCGGCAAAAGTAAGCTCACCATCAAGTTTAAAGACGCGATCCTGCTTACGGAGACTATGAACAGAATTGTCGAGGAACTACCTGAACTTAAAAGGGCATTAATCTGCCCAGAGCTAGAAGACCCCAGACCCAACACACTTATTCTTGTAAATGGAAAGGAAATCAGCGTTTTGAACGGTCTGGAAACCATACTGAAAGATGGAGATGAGGTGGTTTTTGTCCCTGTCTTGCATAGCGGGTGAAATTATATGAGGCTTTATGCCGTCAAAACAGAAATCGTGAAAACTGGCGACAACATAGTTGAAGCGACCATCAAATCACTGAAGAGACAAGATCTACAACTGGAAGACGGCGACATATTGGCTTTAACCTCGAAAATTGTAGCGTATGCCGAAAGACGTGTGGCTAAGCTAACTGACATTAAACCTTCAGACAAGGCAATGGAGCTTGCAAAAAAGTTTTCGTTACAGCCTGAGTTTGCAGAGTTAATCGTACGAGAAGCGGACAAGATTTATGGAGGAGTTGAAAAGGCTGTTTTAACACTTAAGAACGGAGTTTTAACCGCGAATGCGGGAATAGACAACAAGAACGCGCCTGTCGGTTCCGTAGTCTTATGGCCAAAAGACGCTGGAGAGTGGGCAAAAAGCATTAGAGAAGAAATTATGCGGAAGACAGGCAAGAGCATCGCCGTTTTAATCGTTGACAGTGGTTTGATGCCGCTTAGGATAGGCACAACTGGCTTGGCTTTAGCGGTTGCCGGATTCAAACCGGTAATAGACTGCAGAGGAGAAAAAGATATTTTTGGAAAGCCGTTAGTCATTACACAGCAGGCGGTTGCGGATGATTTGGCCTCCGCAGCGCATTTGCTAATGGGCGAAGTAGCTGAGAAAACTCCGATAGTTCTGATTAGAGACGCTTCTGTCGTTTTCGATGAAGGTGTTTATGGCTCTGCAGACATGATGATCCCGTCGAACGAGTGCATTTTCATGAACACTTTCGGACAGAAATAGCTCTTCTAATCCTTCTAGGCAACTAGAGTGAATACAAATACTAGACTTGGCTTTCTGTCATTTTATATTGTTTTGTTACATTTTCTACGTTGCCATTCTCGAAGGCATGTATTTCTTTCAAGTTTTTCTTCCATTGTCTTTCGTACATTAGGGGGTCATCGATTTTTTTCTCTGATGGGTCCACGTGAATCCACTTTTTTTGTTCGTTATCCCACACTTCTGTCCAGACGTGGTCAGACATGTCGAGGATTAATCTGGCGCGATAGTTGTGAGCTAAGCAAAGGGCGGTGAATAAAATGCTAAACTCTCCGCATCTTCCTTTACCGTAGGCTATTATTTCCATAGGGTCATTGTGGCGAACTATGTCTCTCTTACTCCATTCAACTGTCTTGTGAAGCCATTCTAGCAACTCCACCAAAGTGTATCTTCTTTCAAAGAGACTTCTCAGTTCAGAGAGCATGGATGGATTCGTCAATTTCTCGCTAACTTCACGATATTTTTCAACAGCCTTTCGGGTTAGAGAAACCATTCGATTTACCGCTCTTCTTTTTTCGCCTTTGCCTTAAAGCGCAAATATAGTTTCAGTAAATCTATAACCAAAAAACTCTTGTGAAACAACAATCAATAGCTAAAGTAAACGTTGTCCGCGCTAATATTTCAAACGTTTACGGAGGAAAACCATGGCATACTTCTATCAGAATTTCACCAGTCCGTTGCCAATCACGGTCTTACTAATAGTCACAAAACTTTTTTACGAACCTTGTCAATATGAAATCTGCGAGTTTTGTGCAGGGTCGATGAGAAAGTAAAAGGATCGATCAAGGCATGATTGTGGCTCTTCACTCAGCTCCGAAGGGATTCTTCAAAGCAGGCCCGCCATATAACACTGATGACCTTTTAAGGTTTGTGCAAAAAGCTGCTTCGCTAGGTTTCAAAGCTATTCAAATAGGTCCGCTAAGAAACTTTGTTTCCATTGAAGGTGAACGCTTGAGAAGAGTTCTTGACAGCCTAAATATGGAGATAAACGTGCATGTCGGAGGAATCTACGATGCAAAAAAGTTCGCTTTGACAGAAGAGGGATACGTTGCGGCACAGAAACAGATACATTATGGAATAACACTTTGCAAGGAAATATCTTCAACACTGGTGTCCATTCACCCGCCGTTCTTTACGGCAAGAAACAAAGTGAACAACGAGCTTCTATCAAAGGCAAGAGCTCGTTTCCTTCAATTATTAAAGGCGGAGATAGATTTCGCAAGTCACAGTCGCATCAAGATAGCATTGGAATCATTTTGTTACAGTCCATTCATCTTCGGAGGTTTACATGATTTCGCGAAATTCGTTTCAGAGTTTCCTTCAGAGAAACTTGGAGTTTTACTGGATGTAGGGCACGTATACCAGGCAGGAATCGACCTCTATGAGGCGGCCCACGTGTTTAAACATAGACTGCTGAACATACACATTCATGACGCCACATTGGAAAAAGACTATCGAAAAGCAACGCATCTTCCCATAGGAAAGGGAACAATCAACTTTCCAGATCTCATAGATCTTTTGCGAGAAGTTGGATATGAGGGGTGGCTTACCCTTGAAATACGAGGGAGTGAAAAGGAAATTGTGGAGAGCAAGAAATTTTTGGAGAACGTAATTTGTAGAACGCCTTAAAACACTAAATGCTTCCATTACGTTTTTCTCGGTTAATGAAGGGCACTAAGTTTGCAAACATCAAAACTTTATATAGGAAGGCTCCAATGAGTGCTGTGCTTAACGCAATAATTATTCGTTCTATTGGATAAATCCATGTGAGAACTTGCCACCCTGCCGTCCAATCGTTAACATCCGCTATGAAAATAGGCCAAGAAATAAGCTCAAACGTTAGGGAACCAGCAATCTGACCAGCCAAGGTGGATGTCAGAGAAACTATGAAAAAGGCAAGTAAAAGCCTTGAATTATCATTGTTAGAGTTCCGCATGTTCTTTAAAGCCATTGACTGCAACGGCGAGACCAAAACTAGAAAACCGATTATCTGAAACCACATTAATAGTGGATAAAGCCAAACTGGACCAACGAAGGGATAAAACCCGAAAAAGAATAGAAGCGAGAAATACACAAAGGCACAAACACTTCGCTTCCCCGCATATAGCATGCCGGCGAAAAACGCCGTAACTATACCGGATACAAAACTTAGTGGAGAGAAATGACCTGCAAAAAATCCTATTGCTCCGCCCAAGAATGTTGATAACACGCCCAAGTGTGACCCAAGAATTATTCCAATTACTGGAGCTATAAGTGCCGCTAAAGGTATGGCGTAACTTGGTAAGCCAACTATGGGGAACGCTGGCCAGAAACAGAAAATCGTATACAAAGCTGTAAAACATACTGTCAAAGCCACATCTTTAGTCGTCAGTTTCATGTCTCTTTGCATACCTCGCAATCCTTTTATATAGTTAGCTTCTAGCTTCGCAACTTTACTGAATAATGTTGTTGTTTATTTTATGTTTGGTATGGTTTATGAATAGAGAGCGTGGTAGCGTAAAGCTTAAGATATAAGATGGTTAAATAAGTATAGAGGATGGATGAGTTTGGGAAAAGCAGCTTGGGTAACACCCGTGTACATTTCTGTTGCTTGGACTTTAATGGTTAGTTATCAGTTGTTCACCCAGACAGCAGTAACAACAGTTACGGATTACATTGAAATGTTTTGGCCTTCAGTAGGCGCTTGGTTAGTCTCCAGAATCGACATGATAGTCTTCATTTATGCCTTCGCGTGGGTTTTCCTCTTATCATCTGCTATCCCATCGGCTATTCTTGGAAAAGAAAGAGGCGTGCTCATCCAATTCTTCGTATGCTTGACATTAACGTTCATGGCTTTTGTAATTCAAGATGTCTTAACCATTTATGGAGGCAGACAAATTGGCCAAATATTCAGTTTAGTAGTGTTATTCCATAATCCATTTCTCGCTGTGGGGTATCTGTTGATACCCTATCTCTTGATGCTTATGCTCGACATAAGCTCTAGAAAAAAACACAGGAAAAAAGAAGAAATAGAGAGGGCCACAGCCGCATATCTAGAGAATGCGACTGCGGAAGAGCAAAAAGCACAAGAAGAAGAATACTCATACTGAACTAAACATGCCGAATCCCATAATCACATTAACAACAGATTTTGGGTTAAGAGACCCTTACGTAGCAGAAATGAAAGCAGCTATACTAGGCATAAGTCCAAACACGAAAATCGTTGACATAACACATCAGATAGAAAAATTTAACACAAGAACGGGTGCACACGTTCTGGCTGCCGCATCCCCATACTTTCCAAAAGGCACAATTCACGTGGTAGTTGTAGATCCGGGAGTTGGAACAAGACGTGAAGCCATACTCATACAGACAAAGCAAGCCTATTGTATTGGACCAGACAACGGCGTACTAGCATTAGCGGCAAGAAGTCAAGGCATAAAACACGTCTACAAAATAACAAATCCAAAGCTGATGCTTCCGAAAATTTCCCATACTTTTCATGGAAGAGACATCTTCGCGCCTGCGGCCGCCCACCTAGCAACGGGAACGCCTCCATCAGAATTTGGACCGGAAATCCATAGAATTGTAACGCCAAAATTCGCGAAAATAACAAAGAAAAAGAATACGCTAACAGGCGAGGTTATACACATAGACGGCTTCGGGAACATAATCACAAACTTCAAGGAGAAAGAGCTTGAATCAATGAGTATAAAGACAACGGTTAACCTTAAGCTCAAAAATACTAAGCTAAAACTAAGGCTCTGCAAAGTCTATGCGGAAGTTGAAGCACAACAACCACTAGCCCTCATCGGAAGCCACAACTTTTTAGAAATATCCGTAAATCAAGGGAATGCCGCAGAGAACTTCAAAACAAAAGCTGGAGATAAAGTTACACTTTATCGCTCTTAGTTAGGTCCCGAAGTCTGTTAACCCCGTCAATTTCTTTTATGAACTCAGCTACACTTTCAGGGACAAGTTTCTCCCAGCTTTCTCCATTAAGCAGTCTCTCTCTGATTTCGGTTGAAGAATAGACCCTTCGTTTATGAAAACGGATGGATTTAACCTCATATCCAGCTTCCATGAAAAGTCGCCGTGTTAACGGCTCATTAGAGTAAACAACATCAAATTTTGGAGTGTAACCTTCCACGGCAGAAACCCACATCATATGCAAGTGCACATCGGGCACTGGCACAACCCAAACCCGCGCATAATCGATTCCAGCCTCTTCCAAAGCCTTGCGGACCATAACAAGTCTTTCACCAGCAGTAAAAGGATCATCAAGATTATGACTATACTGGGCACTACCAATGACAATTACAAGCTCATCAACTTCTTTCAAAACGTCCTTTATTGCTTGGAGATGCCCTAAATGGAAGGGTTGAAACCTCCCAACGAGGAGTCCACGCTTAGCCATGAAACCATCTCACAAATACTATTGCACATCCAAATGAATTAACGTTTACCCTTTTCCAACCGTTTCAACACAAACTCAACAGGGAAGATTGAAAGCTTCTTGTTGCCCACAGGGATTTCCCGTCTAGAAGCATGACCTCTGCTTTCACGCTTCAGAATTTCAAGCTTCACATTCACACCGCCACCATATCCACCAAGCTTGAAATCAGAACGGACAACTCGGTGACAGGGGACAATTAACGGAAATGGATTCGAAGCCATAACACTACCAACAGCCCTTGGACCTCCACCAGCAGCTTTAGCAACGGAACCATAAAAGGTCACATACCCAACAGGAACCACAGAAACCGTCTTGACCACCCTTCTTGCGTAACCTGACAGGTGATTAATGGCTAGATGAAAACGTGGGGAACCATCTTTTCCATCACAAATGTCTCTCAACAGAGCCATAACATGCTCAGCGAGAGGCGAAGCTTTTTCCAGATGCTGAAATGGCACGTTATAAGGAATGCTCCTTAAAAGATTTCGCAGCATCGTTTCCTTGTTAAAGCCGAATGTTGTAGCAAAAACTTTCTCCTCATCGCTTGCTACTCCAAACCCAACGCCATCTATCTTTTTGATATAAAGGCTTATCATCCCGTGACCATCTTTTAACGTTTAAGAAACAGTATTATACGTGATTAAGTTTAATAGCTTGTTTTTACATATCAACGAGAAAAGGTGAAACGTATGGAAAGGCAAGGGCAGCAGTCTCGATACCTTTGGATTCCAGGTGCAACAACCGTTGGAGTAGTATGCCGAGACGGTGTCATATTAGCCTCTGAAAAACGTGTCTCATACGGCTATCTCATCGTCAGCAAGGGCGGCAAAAAAGTTTTCAAAATAACAGACCGTATAGGTGCGGCATGTGCAGGACTTGTCTCAGACATGCAAATCCTCGTTAGAGAGGTGGAGGCTTACGCAAACCTGTACAGCCTAGAAGTAAGCAGACCTATTTCTGTGAGGTCAGCGGCCAAGCTCATGTCAAACCTGCTTTTCAATCGCAGGCTAGCACCATTGATTACGCAGACAATCGTTGGTGGAACAGACGGTGAAGGAACATCGCTTTACGTGTTAGATATTTTAGGCTCAGTGATACCTGATAAGTATGCAGGTGTGGGTTCTGGAACAGAAATAGCGATGGGTGTGCTTGAGGAAGGATACAGAGAAGACATGACCATGGAGGAAGGTAAAAACTTGGTCGTTAGAGCCATAAAATCCGCCATAAGCAGGGATGTCATGAGTGGAGACGGAATAGATTTCCTACTAATAACCAAGGATGGTACACACGAAGAGTCGATAAAGTTCTAAACCTCAAAACTTTTTACAAACTTTGAACAAATGCAAAGTCTAGTTAATCCTTAAAGAACGAAACTCTTGGCCATCGATATGGAGAGGGCATAGATTGTCGTTTCAACTCAACCTAGAAGAAGGAAGAATTCTCGTTCAACTTGCACGCGAAGCCGTGGAAGAATACGTGAAAAACAGAAAACGCATCAGCCTCCCAGAGGACGTCTCTAAAAAGCTTTTGCAGCCCTGCGGTGTATTCGTCACCATAAACAGTGTAAAACAAAGAGGAAAAGAACTGAGAGGATGCATCGGCTTCCCGTATCCAACAACTCCACTGGTTCAGGCAGTTATTGAATCCTCCATAAGCTCGGCTACCCAGGACCCGCGCTTCTATCCTCTCTCACTAAGCGAACTTGACAATGTAGTTTTCGAGGTGAGCGTGCTTACTCCGCCCCAAGTAATAGAGGTGGAAAAACCGAGCGAATACCCGTCTAAAATCAAGGTTGGAAAAGATGGATTAATCGTTGAGAAGGGCGTGTCTAAAGGGCTGCTTCTGCCACAGGTGCCTGTTGAATGGAAATGGAATCAAGAGGAATTTTTGTGTCAATGTTGTATTAAGGCGGGCTTGCCTCCGGACTGTTGGTTGCTAAAAGGCACCAAAATCTACGAGTTTCAAGCCATAATTTTTGAAGAGGAAAAGCCTAGAGGTGAAGTGAGGCGAAAAGCACTCGGCGGGAAATAGTTCCATGCGAGTTTATTTTGCTCCGTGCGGCATCGGCCTGGGACATGTCGGAAGAAGTATTCCAATAGCTAGAAAACTTCTAGAAAAAAACGCCGACGTGATGTTCTCGACATATCAGGAAGGAATACGTTACGTTGAACGTGAAAAGCTTCCACTCTTTAAGGCTCCACCGATTGGTTTTCAAGTCAAACCAGACGGAACAATAGATTTTAGACAAACAGCAGTCAATCCAGGCCCATTTTTCGCATCCTTCACACTCATGAGGCAAATTAACGCTGAAATAGGAGCCATGGAAGGGTTTAATCCGGATATTGTTGTTTCAGACTCACGTGCCTCACCTTTATTGGCAGCGAGAATTTTAGGAATACCCAGAATCTGCATCTTGAATCAGTTTCAGCTAATAATTCCACGGAAAAAACGTTTTCTACGTTTAGCAAAATTTGCAGATTCTATAACGCTAGCAATTATCGGGGAGATGTGGACAAGCGGAAACATGGTTCTAATACCAGATTTTCCTCAACCATACACGATATCTACTGGAAACCTAAACATTCCAAAATCCTATAAGAAAAATGTAAAACTTATAGGGCCGATCTTATCGACACGTCCAAACGAGTTGCCATCCGAAAAAGAAATTCGCAAGAAATTAAGATTACCAATAGATAAACCAGTCATTTTTGCACCTATAAGCGGTCCAACTAGAGAGAAAGCCTTCTTAACAGGAATTTTAAGGAAAATCTTACTGGAATTTCCGGCTGATTATGAAGTTGTTTTGTCGCTTGGTTACCCAAATGTCGACACAGAGCCTGTATGCCACGGTAATTGGAGGATTTATAAATGGATTCCAAACCGTTTTGAATACTTGAAAACTTGCGATTTGGTCATAAGTCGTGCTGGACACGGAACCTTAACGCAGTGCATGTGTTATGGCAAACCCATGATTATTGTGCCGACCCCCAGCCACACAGAACAACTTAACAACGCGAAGCAAGCTGAAAAATTAGGTGTTGCAAAAATGATCGACCAGAAAGAATTAAACAAAGAAAATCTCCTAGAAAATGTCCAGCAAATCTTGGAAGGCGAAATGTCTGAGAGACTCAAACAAATTCAAACAGAAGTTTTAGAATACGACGGCTTAAAAAACGCTGTTAAAACAATAGGTGAAATCGCCTAGAAAGGCTGCCAACCAGTTTTCAACCAAACGAAATAAAACAAGTATTTTATATAAAGATAATATTTAAATACTATGATTTAGGACAGGCTATTCTCAAAGAGTGAAACGAATGAGAAGCTTGAGAGACTTAAAGACTAAATTTATTAACAGTAATCCAAAAGTGAAGAAGTGGTTGAAAGGAAGACCTCAAGGAACGGTAGCGATTTATGCTTTGCATCTAAGACGTTTCTGCAAATTTTCAAACATCAGACCAGAACAGTTTCAACTGTTAGAGAAGAAAAAGGCTCGTGACCTTGTCTGGGATTATCTTTGCGAATTCAAAGATGAGAAACCAAGTGTCGCTTTACTTGCGATGGCAGCACTGAAGTCGTTCTACAGAAACCATGACGGAGAGAAATTAGAGTTCGACACAGGTCGTGGAGGAAAACATTGTTTCATTTATAAGAGAGTAAGAGCGGCAACTGAACACGTTCCTTCAAATGAAGAAATCTACGACATCGCTGACCATTGCATTCGTTTAAGGGACAAGTCAATCGTTCTCGTGTTGTTCCAGTCTGGAATACGAGTAAACGCATTGTGCAGGTTAACTTACGGAATTGTGCGTAAACAACTGGAACAGAAAAAGGTTCCGTTGAGACTTAGAATAACAGATGAAATTGACACGAAATTGAAGAGGACGCGCGTTAGCTTTTACGATACATTCTTGAACGTTGAAGCAATTGAAATGGTGAGAAAGTATTGTGAAGCGACACATCAGAACAATAGCGACGAAAAACCGTTATTTCTTAGTAGAACTGGAAAACGACTGTTACCATGTAACGTGTGGGCAAATACGAAGAAGGCAATGAGACGAGCTGGATTGGATGAACATAACATAACAATTCACTCGTTAAGAAAAGCGTTCAAAAGACAAGTAAGAAACAGCAGAATAAACCATGATCACGGAGAGATGTTGATGGGACACGTTTTGAATGGATCTCAAGAGAATTATGCAGTACGAAATGAAATGATTCAAGAACTGAAAGAAGCGTACATTGAAATTGACCTGAGCAAAGAAGGAAAACGATCTTTCGAGTTTGCTGATCTAAATGAGAAGATAAACACGTTGAAAAACGAACGTGGCACTTTAAATAATGTCATCACACAGCAGTCGATCGAAATACAGAGATTGAAAGAACAAGTGGAAAAAACAGAAGGTGTCGGAGCTTACATAGATCATTTGTATAAGCAGATGGAGGCGCTACAGAAACAAATTAACGAACTAACTGGCGAGAAACGAAAACTGGAAGTCCCAATGCTTGTTCAACGAGAACAGGAGTAAAACTTCCTTCTTTTATGTTTCGGTGTTGACACGATCTAGCGCGCGTTGGATGGAAAAGGCAGGAAGCAGGCTGAAGAAGTCAGATGGCAGTTGGCGCGCGCGCCAAAAATTATTTATTGCCAACTACTGATACTAGACACTCACGATTAGTTTCGGCAGGGGAATTCCTTATGAGCCAAAAGGTTTCAACAAAATCTCTAAATGAATTCCTAATACGTTTGCTAAACTTTTCTACGCTGTCTACCTATTGCAAGCATAGACTTGAACGCACATTATTCACTATGATCATTGATTAAGGCAAGGCTGGGGTGTTTGTCAAATGATGACCCGAGAAAATTTGGAGAAGCACACTATAGATGAATGGGTAAAGGAGTTCTCGGAGATTTATGGGAATGTTGATGTCAAGCGAAGCCCGGCAGATATTTGGTTGCTTTTGATTGAAGATGCTAGCAAGGTAGCTGAGTATATTCGGACCGAAAGGTATGCGGACGTTCCAGAATCCTTAGCTCACGTATTTTGTTGGACTTGTGCTCTTGTGTGGCGTCTTAGTAAAAAGAATAATTTACACATAAGATTTAATCTTCAAAGAGAGCCATTCTCTAGAATTGTCTGGCATAAATATCCAAATGCCTGCTCCTTGTGTGGTCAAAGGCATTGTATATGCTCAGTAAGACGCGCGGAGCTTGAAGGTCTGAGTAAAAAGGAAAAGGAAAAGGTGTTAAAAGATGTTGAAAGATATCTAGAGGTAGCTCGTACAAGAATTGAAAATTTACCTAAGACACTAGATAAATTTGCAAGCATGTTTGGGGAAATCTATGGAGACGTATTCCCTATTGATTGTATTGCCTTTCACTTTATGGAAGAGGTAGGAGAAGTCTCCTCTTGCATTAGAACTCTTCGGGAAACAAGTAAGATAAACCTTGAGAAGACTGAAGAGGATAGATTAATAAGAGCACTTAAAGATGAAATAGCAGACGTGTTTAGTTGGACCATATCGCTCTTATTAAAACTTGATTATTTGTTAGGCGCCGGTTGTAAGTTTCTAAAGACACAACACGGAGATGAAGATGCAGAAGAAGTGAAACAAACTGTTAATTTGAAGTTGTCTTCTATCTTATGGAAAACTTTTCAGACAGAAGATGAAAAATCGCTTCATTGCCCAGTTTGCAGTCAGAGACCCTGCCAGTGTATGGCGGTACCTTTCTAAAGATGCGTCAAATCGCCCGCAGTGAAATCACAATATGCTATTTCGAAGAGCGCGCGCGCTATATGAAGTTGTAAAACCCGTGTTCGACTACTAAGATCTTTACTTCAAATATAGAGGGCTGCTTCTAGTCCTAATTTCCTGAAACGTGATATCCTATCTTCTTCTTGGTATCGCTTCAGGAGTCTTTCCACTATTTTGCTGGCATATTTCAACTCAGCTTTCGCCAAGGGTGTGTCTATCTCTGAAAGAGTTAATAATGTGTAGTAGAAAGGAAAGCCATGCCATCGACCATCTGGAGTTCTTTCTTTCTTAATATTTTCTACCCCTTTATCAAGAATCACCTTCCAGTCATCAGGCTTAACCACGGCCAACGTTCTAAGAAAAGCTGGTGTACATTTAGCGCGCGCGAATCCAATTAAGAGCTTCCTGCACTTGGGCAGTAGATTTTGCTCTAAATCCTTGGCGCACTTCTTCCAATCGCCAAAGTGTCTCAGCTAGAGACTCGGGCACAAGAACTTGCTCCAAGGTCAAACTTGAATCCTCCTTACTTACCTACTAACATAATCCCATATTTACAAAGCCTGCGTGTGCTAGAATTAAATTCTATAGCGCCCGCGACTTAGTTCTTTTGGCTAGATTAAGTTTTCTATATCTATACCCTAAGAGTATAGCCGAAACGACGACGATGGGAGTGAGGAGAAAGAAATGGAGAAAGCGGTTTTTGATCTTCCCATCGTCGCGTGGACGCGGATGTTCAGTATCCTGATTTTCGTCTTCAACAGACAAAAACGTCATAAGAATACTCATACACGAGATTAAAATTGCAAACAACTTGAATGTCAAATCACACTTGACATGAAAGACAAAATACGACCCGACTATGTTGATGATTGTTGCGATTATAAGAACACAATTCACCCCATTCTCCCTAATAGGCCCACCAATTTTTTGTGCTCGCGATATATCTTTCCCGTTCGGACTTACCATTCTTAGTGATCCTTCTGTAGTTCATAACGGTCTAAAAGCTTCGAAATAAAACAATGATAAGGCATATGATTGGATGTCACTCTTTTCAGACGTTTTCAGAAGTTCAAACGGTACCGTAATCGTTGAAAACTTCGTCATCGTTGAAACTTCCTTTTTCCAATGATCCATTGATTCAATATATAAAATCCATTATGTTTAAGCGAAAGTTCACTTTATTCACGCTGTGCAATAAATTGCTCTCTGTGCTCTTCTGAGCATCCTGTGCTTCTCTCACATAGAGAAAAGGATGACAAAGTTTTCGTAGACGCTTCTCACGGGAGCACAACCAATACTACTACAAGTACCTACTACTACTAATACAACAAGTAGCAATACAACAAGTACTAGTAGGTAATTCAAGATTTCTCCACTATTCTACAAGATTCTTCAGAAATTCCACATGGAATATATTCTTTCACTTGTGGAAGATAATAGTTTTAACATTATAATTATGGAATTGCTTCTTAAAAAGGAGAAACAAGACTTTGATTAGATTTCCGAAGAAAATAAAAGGTCGTGAAGATCGACTAAGCATAACCATACCGAGAAACATTTCACGTGAGTACGGACTAGAACCGGGAGACGATGTTAAAATCACATTGACTGATAAGCCGAAAAACCCCACTTTCGAGATACAATTTGTTAAGACCATATCGAAGTGTGGTTTAAGTGGGGGGACTTTATTATACGTGCCAAAGCGAGTCGTTCATAAACACAATCTACAACGCAACATGAGCGTTTGGGTGACTGTTGAGGAGGCGTTCTAATGGACGACATGGATATATTTAATTTCTTCAACTTTCCACCAAACGTTCGAGAATGTATTGAAGCATTGGCAGATACAGGTGTATATGGCAACACTCCAAAAGAGTTGATCAAGTTCTTGATGCAACACAGCGTTTTCAGATTGGACGATGTTAAAACACCTACTATATGGGGCCTTCTTAAACGTGGAAAGTCAGACGGATGGATAATTCGAAACGTTCCAGGTTCCAGAAAGAGGAACACTATATTTCTTAGGCACGTAAAGGAAGACAAAGAATCGTACCCATTGGAATCAAAGTAAGCATCTCCTCATCTTTTCTTATACTGTGTTTCGTTTTCATAGAAGATTTCCTTCTCGAAAGTAAGATTTTCCTTTTCACAAGTAGCATTGCTTATGTTGCGTCTTCTCACACTTAACTCGCGAAGGTTTTATATAGCGCTATTAGACAATTATAACACGGCGATAACAGGTGTATATTTATGAAAAGAGGAAACGCGAGAATGGTAGACTTCAGCTTTGATGACAAGAAAACGGGAAAGAAACGAGCTAGGTATTACATCTATGTAATGGATCGGGAGCTGGTAGAAGACCCTGATTTTCCTTTCACTTGCGAAGACAAACTGTTTGTCCAGATAAGCGATGGCAAATTGATTATCGAGAAAATGTAAGGCATTTTTCATAGAAAAAAGAAGAGATGTGTGTATATGAAAGACCATTCCATCAAAGACAAAACCGTTTTGGCAGCTAAGCGAATCAAAGTTTTCATGGGGTTAAGCATTCAAACGAGCGGACGGAAACCTGAGAGGGAACAACAATGCTGAAGAAGGTAGCCCATCAGTTTTGGAAGAGAGGACTAAATATTGTACCGTTGAAGATTACGAAAAGGGATAAAAAACCTCTAGTGAAGTGGAAACCATGGATAACACTTAGGCAATCAGAAGAAACGTTTAACAGTTTACCGTGGGACTCGAAAAACTGCAACGGTTTCGCCGTAATACTGGGAAAGCTGAATGACGGACAGTATTATTGCTGCTTTGACTATGACGTGAAGCATACTGAATCGCAAGAAGTCCGAGAGCTCGGAAGAAGAATAATGGAACAACTGCCAGAAACGCGATGGGAGTCTACAGTTAACGGTGGCATACATGCCTTTTACATAAGTAGAGAAGACCCTAAGACGGAATCAAAGTATCACGATATTTCGGGAGTTGAACTTTTAGGCACTAAAAAACTCTGTGTGATGTATCCTAGTTTTGGCTACAGGATTCTTCGCGATCTTGAAGCGGTTCAGATCGAGAATGCCAACAAACTGTTGGATAAAGTTTTCGAGAACCACGAAAAGGAAGAAACATGGTTCGGTCGTTCAGAAGATTCTAAGGGCAAAATGTATAGGGGTTCTGATCCTCCTTGTATACAAAAACTTTTAGATGGAGTTCCTGAGGGCGAGCGCAATGAAATTGCAATTCGGCTAGCTAGTTATTTGCTGAACTTTCGGCAGTTGAAAAGGAAGGCAACGGTTAAGCGTTTGAGAGAGTGGAACGAGAAGAATCGACCTTCGTTGCCCGAGAACGAACTTTTGAGCATTGTGAAATCAGCGGAGAAACACCATTACGTTTACGGATGCAATGACGCAGTCTTAAGGGTGCACTGCAACGAAAATTTGTGTTCCCTGTTTTCGAAAAGAAGATCGGTGTCAACCATGCAGAAGACATGGGAAATGGTGAAACACCCGCACGTTTTCGCTTACATTTTGAAGGATTTTGAGCAGAAAGTTAAACGTGACCTTCCAATAAAGTGCACTGCTTTGGTTACTTGTGTTTCTGCATATTTGAAAGACCCGTTGAATAGTTATTTAAGAGGGGGTAGTGGTGTGGGAAAGTCTATCAATGTCGTAACTGTCGCAAAATACTTTCCCGAAAGGGACGTCATGTTCTTGTTGAGTTCTAGTCCTAAAGCTTTAATGTTTGAGAAGGGAGTACTTATGGATAAAGATGGGAACCCGATTTTTTCCACAGATAAACCGGAAAAACCGAGAAAGGGTCAGTTCCCTAAGGGAGATGAAGGATCTCGTCAATTTGAAGAAGCAATGACAGAGTACGAAAAGGGACTCGATGATTGGAACCGAAGACTTGCAGGATCGTATAGACTTGTTTCGTTGCAAAGAAAGATAATTGTTTTTTTGGAAGCTCCCTCTGAAGAAACTATGAGTATGTTATACCCTATACTGAGTCACGATTTAAAAAGGAGTGAGTACAAAACCGTGAAAGATATGGAGGCTCTCAAGGCCGTTGTTGAAGGATACCCATCCATGTTACTTCTTCAAGCGTCAAGAAAGGTGCGTGGAAAGGTGTATCAAGAACAATACATGGAAGAGCTGATTACGAGATGTCTTACAGTTTCACCTGAAAGTTCACAAGATAAGATTTCAGACGCGAATAAGTTGACGAACGAAGAGGCATCAGCTCCTTGGGATTATGAAAGGGAGAGGGAATCAACTAAAGCCATAAAAGACGCTATTGTTCTTATGAGAGACAAGTTCTCGAGTGGGAGCTTCGATATTGTAGTTCCCTTTGGGAACTTGCACTTGTTGTACCCAAAAGAAGCAGTTCGGGATATGAGAGGGTTTGATCATTTCATTCAGTTCCTTAAAGCGTTTACATCTTTTCACATTTTTCAAAGACCGATTCTAAAGAGGAACGGAAAGTTTTATGTTATGTGTTCCATTGATGATGTTATCACAGTCGCGTGTATTTTCGCATTTATCTTTGAACAAACACAAACAGGGATGGAAGAGACTCTTCTCAAGTTTTACAACGAAATTGTTAGAAAGGGACAAGAATGGTATGTACGTCCGCTTATGGAACATTATAACGCGTTAAATCCCAAAAAGAAGGTAAGCAGTGATACGATAAGGTATTGGATGGAAAAACTGTCTACAGTAGGGTATGTTAATATCCGCAAATCTGAAACGGACAAGAGAAAGAACATATATGATCCGTTAGTCACTGAAGCAGAAAAACCAGAAATTGTCCGAAATCTTGAAAATCAACCAGTTCTAAGGAGTAAACTCCGAGAAAGCTTTGAAGAGTGGTTACTAAAAAAAGGAAAAGAAGCAGAGTTCTATCAGTATGAATTTTCTAACGGGAAGGAAGAGCTGAGTCCTATAGAGTTAGAGAAGGTTAAACACAGCATTGTGAAAAATTCCTTTGAGAATGTGCCTTTGTTTCTTCAGTTAATTTATGAGCAACTTGGTGTGTTAAAATCAAAAAAGCAAATAGAAGAAGTCCGAAAAGAGGAAAAACTGACGATTTCTGAAAAGTCTAAATGCGACGCATGTGGCTATGCGATAGAGGAAATTCCAATAGGCGTAAGGAATGTTATACTTTGTCTTAAATGCTACTTAAATTATCACAAACAGGGCTTTAGTGATGGTCAAATCATAAAAGACGTGGAAGTGAGAAAGAAGACGGATTCAAAAGCTCAAAAATTGAGGTGTGATTCGTGTGATTACTTTATAGACCTGAGTGAAGGGAAGCCTGAGATAATCGGAGAATATCGCATATGTTCAGTGTGTGTACACGACTTTGATGTTCGAGGGTATGGGAACGACGACATTATCAGAGAGGTCAAACAGTGGAAAGCGATAAGAGAGAGAAGAATGGCCATGACCCCTGAGATCAGCATAACTGATTCTGGAGAGTCTAAAAAGCCTCGGACACTATACAAACGAATAAAGTATGAAGAAAATAGAGAGTTAGAATTTTATTCCCGTGATGAGATCAATAAAGCGATTGATGATTGCAAGAGACATCATCATATAACGAAGTTGCTGAGTTTCAAGGAGATGCAAGAGCTTGTTGAGGAGGACATATTCCAAGATATTGGAAAGCAAGGTTACTGTCAAGAAATATTAGAAAGCAAGATTACGCGAGGCACTGTGGAAAAACAATCTCGTGTTTTTATGGTTGTAGAAGAAATGGGTGACTGGTTTCCAGATTGGGCTAGGAAAAAACTTCTAGGTCATTCGTTGTGGGACGTCAACGATGCAAGGGCACAATATGAAGCTGGCATAGTATTTCCTTTTTTTGGAGACTTCTTAGAGTTCTTCACGTTTAGATGTAAGAAATGTGGCAAACCTATTCACAAAGGTCAGACAGTGGCTTACAAAGCGGGTGGGTTATTCCATAGTTTTTGTGAAATAGTAGGCGAGCGCGATAAGTTTGAATGGTCTAAAGAGGAAGAGGAGAAACTGTTAAGCAGAATATCGCGCGCGATATACAACAGTTCTCCAGAGAGACAACGACTCATGGAAGAAGGAAGGAAACGGTTTGTTAATTGGTTGTACAAAAGCACAAAGTTGAAAAAGACAAAATCGGACACTGAAGAGAAGTCGTCATAATGTAATTAAACACACTTCAACATCTCTTGTTTAGTAAGAAGCCATATTTATATCTTCACGATTGGATATGATCTGCAAGGACAGATAGATATAGTCACAGAACAGATACAAATCTGAAGTAGAAGATATGAACGGATTCATATTCGTCACGTGTGCTATATATCTTCCCACAGGCGGCCCAATACATATATAGCAAGTTTTCAATTTTTCTTCTTAGTTCCGTTGAAATGACGTAAAAGACCTTCGATTTAACAGAAGATTACAGATATTAAATCGAATGTTGATACAGAGAGAAATGGTGTTCTCTGAAGGAAGAGTTTCTCTGAAGAGAGAGACTGAACGTATAAAAGAAAGATAATCGATGGAACAGGGGATGAGATCGTTCTTAAACGTTAGAGAGTGAAGATCGAAGATGTACTTTGACTAAACATAGTAGAAGTTACGTTTAACATAAACAAGGGAGACTGGTAAGAACATCTCCTGTGTGTACAGAGAGAAATTCAGCAGATACATATTGCGATGCATGCGATGAGGACGTAGGACATGTGCAAATAGTTCGAGAAAGCACGAGCTATTGTTTGATGCAGATACAAAGATGATAGCATAGAATATGTTCACTTTCTTATTTGCCAATGGAAGAAATAAAAGAGATATCTGATATGCTCAGCCAGGTGTGATAATGAATAAAGGTGGTATAAGATTACATGAAAGTCAACCTTGAGTGTCATCTGGATACGCTAGGAAGGAATGTAACGAGTACACACGCCAATTATAGTTTCAACAACATCGGATATGAACATACGGTATGTCTCTAACAAACAGAGACATGTGTGTTCGGAAATATCACGAGTGCGCCCGAGTTCATGGACAGATTTCGCGCGCGCTAGTCTCTGAGTATTCCTACCTTGAAAGTTTCGATCGAGTGGGTTCTACTACCACGTTTCCGTCGTTTATGTCAAACTTTTCTTGAAGAACACTCTGAGCATTTGGATCAGCCAGAACTACGTTTCGGAGAGACAGTCTTGACTTCCCTGAAGCCATTCCCATTAGCACGACTGTACCAAGTACTCCGCTTCCTGTTTTACCTTCTTCTGGCGCTAGCAAAGTTGCAGCAAATGAAACGGTGCCGGCTGTATTGTTTATTACCCCAGGCTGAACGATGAAAATGCCTGGTGGGACTCCAGATGTGGGAGTCAGGAAGTGCCCGCTTGGTATCTCAGCGTCAGTCGCATTCAGACAGTCTGGGTCAAAGTGAAGGACAAGCTTGTAACTGAACACGCCTGGGCTGGGAACGTTACTGATGGTTATATCCACTTTGAAAACATCATCAACGCCTAGGTATACAGATGATGGAAACACATTCAACGACATGTTCGGAGCTAGTGAAAGTTCAAGCGATTCTTTTAACTTATGTGCTTTGGCATTTGTTTCATCCAATGATATTGCTAAAATGGCATCCTTCAGGGCTCCTTCGAGCTTGCCAGCTAATCTCTTCGCATATCCTCGTTGATAGATTATCATTGATTTTCTTCTCTCATCAGTCTCCTTCTCATAAGCTTTTGTGAAATCCTCGACCGCCTCATCAAATATACCTAAATTTGACCTGGCAAATCCCCTCGTTTGATATCCACGCGAGTATTCTGGATCAGATTCAATGCTTTTGGTACATGCGAGTTCAGCCTCTTCATACTGTCTCTGGGAATTCAGCATGTATCCAAGATGACTCCAACCTTTTGCGAAATCACCGTGTCTTTCTAGCGATCCCTTAATGATGTCTATTGCTCGCTGGGTTTCTCCTCCTAAGAAGAAAGAAAAAGAGGTCTTAAGATCCCTCTCAGGTCCCGACCCAAATTCTCGGATTGCCCTTAAGTTTTCCCCGCATTGACCGCAATACTTGTTGGAAATAGTGTTTTCAACATTGCATTTTGGGCATTCAACCATCTCGACTTTTTCTCGCCACTCATCCAGTACTTCTCTTGCTGTTTTGTATCTCTTGTCCTTGTCCTTTTCCAAGAGGCGCATCACAATCTGTTCATACTTTTCAGGGACGTCCTCTACCAATTCACTGAGTTTTTTCGGCGTGTATGTCTCACTTTTTATAAGTTCCGCAACGGGGATGAGGCCTGAATTGTGCATGAATGGATGTTGTCCCGTCAACAAGACGTATGCCAGTATCCCCACGGAAAAGAGATCGGACTGAAAATCACGAGGCTGGTCTTTGAGAACCTCCGGTGCCGCATAACTAGATGAGCCAAGTCGTCGTTCATATCCGGCTGCATACTCTTTCTTCTCAGAACCGCTAAGGATCTTTGCTACTCCAAAGTCACCGAGCTTTATCTCCCCTGTCTTCGGTAGGAGGATGTTCCCTGGTTTTATGTCGCCATGCACACGATTTTTTTCATGAGCAAATTCTAATGCCTCCAGACATCGTTCTATTATCCTTATTGACTTCTGAAAGGGACACCACTCTCCCTTCTCGACCATATCTGCAAGATACTCTTGAAGAGATGGTCCGTCTACAAACTCTGTGATAAGCCATCCATTTTTTTCATCCGAGCCCAAGTCATGTACAACTACAATATTTTTGTGTGTCAGTCCACCTTGTGCTACCCCTTCAGCTTTAAGTTGCTCAAAGTCTTTGATTCCTCCATGAAGCAACTTTACTGCTACTGGTCTTTTCAAAGATTTGTCCGTGGCTTTCCATACCTCGCCATATGTGCCTCTGCCCCTAAGATTCTCCAACCTATACTTACGCCCAAGGATAACCTCTTTCTGGGTTTTTTGTGCAGTCGCGGGGAACATCGTCCTAGCTTTTCCTGTGAAAGTATAGAATATAGATTCACCCCTCACTACCGCCTTTACGTATCCTTTCGTGACGAGCCCATTCAAAAGTTCTTGAGCGCGCCTTCGCCTCGAGGCTGCACGTCGTGCGGACGAACTACTTCCGAAGGTTTTCTCAGCTATTTTATCTAGAGAGGATGGTTTACGAAGTTCCATCAGACTTCTGAGAATTCGCTTCTCAGTATCTGTTAGCGGCACAACTTGTTACCCAACAGGAACAATTGAGAGTTCGCACTATTGAGACTTTCGATTTTCTTTCCACTTCTTATTTCCCACGATACCACTCAGGATTAAAGTTATATACGGATCAGCGGGTGCGCGTCGGATCTGAGGAACTAGAAGTGAAAGGAAAAACAGAAAGGAAAACATTCGAAAAGAAACCCGAGAAACGTGATGAAAAAGTTAAGGAGGAGAAGAAAGAGGTTCATCGATGCGATCAATGTAAATGGTACGATGTTTCAACACAACGAGATTTTCACCGTGATGGAATCAGAAAAGGGCTGGTTGAAGTACGTGCAGTTTGTCGTAGTCCAACGGCACGTGCGAAAGGTCATCTAGTAAAGAACGATTCGGACAGACCTTGTTTTGAAGAAGGCAAATACGTGAAACCTGAGAAACCAAAGAAGACGAAAGAGAAGAGAACAAAGGAAAATATGACGGAAAAAGAAGCGAAGGAATTCGAGAAGAATTTCGTCAAGGAAAACGTTGTTGATGTTCCAGAGAAGTCGGTGCGACGAAAGAACGGTGATGTTGTCATTCTAGAACGAAAGAAAGGTAAAACATACGTGCGACCTGTCAGCAAATGACTCTCTCTTTTTTTTGTGGTGATGAAGAATGAACGAAACGAAAGTTATTACTACATGTCCAGAATGTGGCAGTTCTAATGTTTACAAACACGGTGAAAACTTCGAAGGTGAATATTTCGAGTGTCTTGATTGTGGTGCTGAATGGAAACGTTTGTGGGACGGTACAATATACTAGGAGACACAGACATGGGTTCTATTGTTTTTGAGTTACGATATACAGACGAAGAACTTCAAGAGTTCAGACGTCTCGAAATGTTGTTCGATGAATCTTTAGAGTTACGAAATTTTCGTTTACGCGAAATAGGGGACATTGTTATGGAAGCAACAAATGACAAATACAAGACTCGAAGGTTTCTCGCATACTTCATATTGACCAGATTACAGGACGGACAGTTCATCAAAGCGATGGTGAGTGAAGAATGACATTTGAATGCAAGTTCTGTCCGTGTGTTTTTGAAAACGAGGAAGACTTGAAGAAACATATGGAAACATTCGGTTATGACCGTGAAGAGCATTTACGAAAGTGGAAACGATCACACTATGACCTTGAACAACCAGAACATTAAGACGTGGTTGAATATGTGGAAATTATTCGTAGGCTAGTGTAAAAATGTCATTTAATGTCATATTTACGCTTCTAAGCTCAGAAATAGCCTAAGTATAGATTTCTTATTGCTTCGATTCTTTCTCTGGCGGTTATTGCTGGTGTTACAAAACTACCATCTACAGTTAGGTGAGTCGGAATATCTATGTTCCCATTTGTTATCTTCGTGAGAACAGATATTGCGGGTTCTTTTGTTCGTTGATGCACTACTGCGTATTTATCTGCGTCCTTCTCTTTCTGGGCTGTTATTTGTTCTTCTATTGTCCTCTGTCCAGTCAAAACATAAATGATGTTCTTTAACAACCCAATGCCATTGCGAATCGTGTCTACTGGAATTTCCGTTTGTTCAGCAAGCCATAAGACGAAAATTTCCTTCGCCCCAAAAACGACAAGATTTTGAATTGAATGGTTATTGACAATGTGACCGAGTTCATGAGCAACTACAAATTCTAATTCTTCCTCGGGAAGGTTACCACAAAAATTGTCAGATACCAAGATAGCACCGACAGGAAACTCTGGATAACCTAGAAAACTGGGGAAATTCATACCAAATCCAAATGCTGGTGACACTTCATGTTGATGGACAAATTGCAGACCAGCAACCCAATTCTGTTGAAAACCGCCTCTTCTTGCATATTCTCCAATAACCACCTTTAGTCTTGTGTCAGGTTTTGCAGATGAAAGTACTCTATCTAGGTTCTCTGAACTCATTTTTTTTAATCTTCTCCGTTGAATATTTTACATAGTGGACATTTCCAGTTTTTGTTTTGGCTTCTTTCGGGATGTTTGTCATTGTCTAATGTTGCTTTCTCACCAAAATCATGATATATGCCGCATTCCTTTTTAAAAGCCGCCTTTGGAGAGTCGTAATACCCAAATTTGAACCTTGAATATTTACCAACCCAATCTTTGAGTCTGCCGTTTACGTCATCGTCAGACCGACCGACATATTCCACAATAAATGTCTTTACTTCCTTTTCTTTTTTCTTTTCAGTTTTAATATGTCCTAAGACGTATGCTCCAGCAGATTTTTTTGTCACTACAGCATCTATTGTATCGTTATCTAGCGAATGTGACCTTCCCAAACCTGTTGATGGCATACCCATTCACTCTTTCAATATTTTATGCAACCTAAAATAAGTAATTTTCTATCAACTGTATGGTAATCCCGTAAAACAAATAGCGCGCGCTAGATGCCTTTCGCGAACGCGTTTAGAGCGAAGACTTGATGAATTCTTCTATGAAGCGTATGAAGATCATAAGGGTTATAACCAAAAGCGGATTTTGGACACGAAAACCAGAAGTGAAAAACTTCTTAAAGTAAAGGAGGAAAAAAAAGACGAACCTTAAAGTGCCAAAAAAAGGATCGTTGATTTCTATTGTCTTACTATGTCTTTTAATCGGGACTGTGGCGTACGCCTTGTTGTCAAATTACACGGACATAGCACACCAATTGACAATTAAAGGCGTGAAGGTAAGCATCTGGATTTGGATAGACGACGTTACTCCACCAACAGTAGAAAAGACCTCACATGATTGGAATAAAATGGGAGCAAATGAGGTCGCCAACACGGAATTCTTGCTGATCGAAAGCATAAGTACAGAGAACGGAACTTTGAGCTTTACCGACACATTGAACCCTTCATTCGGAGCTGTTGATTTCTTTATCGAATATTGGGACAATTCTCTCACACGATGGGTAGCATTAAATTGGCAAGATGCCATTGATTCGGGGGTACCGTACAAAGATTCTTCATATGTCCCAGGTACACCTCAAAATCCCATAGAACCAGATGAATTTGTGGGATATCGTCCTGCTGGTAGTCCTTCTGACAAAGACCTCGGGCATGTGTGGATAAGGCTAACAATAAATGGTGATCCACCGTTTGAATCAACGTCTTTCGACACAACGGTAACAATAACGGAATACATAGCATAGACTAAACAGATGAGTACACCAACTTCCCTCCTTTTTATGATAGGTGACGTAAATGTTAAACAAAATTATTGAACAAACGTTAATGAGAATGTTCATTGTAAGGCTTAACGACCTACGAATGGATGGAAGTTTTCCATGTCCGAGATGTCATAACGCTATTTGATAAAGGTAAAAAAACAACGCGCCCGAGAATAGAAAGTACATTTATCTACGTTAACAATCTTTTTTAAATAGGGAACGCAACAATTTAACGATAAGTATGACCCTAGCTCGTAAAATCTTTGTCCTAGCTTCTATGATTTGGTTGTTTAGTCTTATTTCTATTCAAATAGCAATCAGCTACGTCGATTTCAAATACATTCAAGTAGTCTTCGAGACTAAGGGTGATGTACTTTCTACTCTCTTTGATGTAAACTATATAGTAGGTCGTGATGTCGGAACCTATTATCATATTGAGTTCTTGTCTTCAGGTGATAACCCTTTCATAAGTGTAAGTATTCATTGGCGAGGCAATAAAACAGATGTAATGATTGGTTCGGCAAAGGTTACAATTTTCTCTAGCCTATTCTCAATGCAAAATGGTAGTTCGAGACGGATTGGTTTCTGGGATGATACATATCATAGACAGTTCTACCCAAATGTGTCCAAGAAGGCTCAGGGGGGATATCTATGTACATATTCAATAAATCTGACAGATTCAATTAGGGAAGCTAAGACCAGATTTGCCAATAAGACTGGGCTTACTACAGCGGAGCAGTCGAATTTGGGTGCTAGAATAGTTTTCGAGACTTCTGGTGTCGATTCAACCATAGAAGAAGGGCAGGAGCGGCGTCTTGATTTTCTTTTTCAGAATAATAAAGCAAATCTACTTTTGTTTGTATTGAGCGTTACTATTCCCGAAGATTCAGATTTTGTCGGGAAACCAGTTCTTGAAGGCATGGAAATGAACAAAGTGTTGAAGAGAGTTGAAGGGACTGTCTCTGTGGAACCTTACGGAATTGACCTCTACAAAGCCATTATAGAATGGCGAGTACCTAAAGCCCCCGCGTTTTGGGAAATTCCTCCAACTAGTTGGATACTAAGTGCCGTTTTAGGAGGACTTACCGTTTCAATTCCGCTTTCTCTTTTGTCTGCATATTTGTGGCGTAGGATTGATAAGAAGCTAGCGTTACAGAAAACAGAACGATCGATAAATTATGTTAAAGGAAGAATTACAGGTGTTTATGCTGACTTAATCTGGCGGATGCGTCCTCCGAAAGATTGGGAAAAACGATTCAAGAGGACAAATTCGAATTGGGATGACTTCTATGAAGATATCTGGAACGTCAAAGAGAATGCTCTTTCTTCTTTGGAAACGATTTTGGACAGGTATCATTATCTAATAGATGCGGAATTAACAAATGATGTCCTCGAAATGGTAGATTTATTGAGGGATTCTGTTTGGATCATAGCAAATCCAAGCATTTTGAGGAAGAGAGCTATGACAGACCTCTCAAATACCGCAAATCAGATATCAGTCATAGTCACTCAAGCGATAAATACGATCAAATCCCATAAGTTGCTATACTATTCTGTATTCCGAGTAGCAAGATGGAGTGAAGGAGAACCGCCTAAAATCGAGAGATATTTAGGAAAAATAGTTGATGTCGAAGCCATGACGGAAAGTCACTATTTAAGTTACGAAAAGACACTTGAAGAATCGATCAAGTTTAGGGATGAATGTCAGAAGCGCATGATTCGGAGTTCCAGAAACAAACGTAAAGAAGAAGAAAGCACTTAAACCACGCGAGCACCGAACTATGTCCAGAATACATCGATTATCTTAAAACGTGTTGAAAACATACACCACTTAAGCTGATTTATTGTTTCACAATGAATTGCAATGTTCATGTCAAAAATGTTGATAAGACACGTTTCGGTTATATATTCGGTACAAGTGACATGAAAGGTTTCAGGATAGCGTTCTTTTCTATAGTTTTCTTATCGTCTATCTTTTTTGTCGGTATTGTTAATGCAAGAGGCGGAACTTTCATCATTGAACCGTCGGAAAAGGCTAATGAAAGAGTCAAACTTGGAGCTTGCGATACAGTACGCGGAAACTTTTCTGTTAGTAACGGTTTTATTGATTTCTACATAATGAGTCCTTCTGGGACCGTATTTCTTCGTTATAACAAAACAGCATTTGATATTTTCAACTTTACCGCTGAAGAGGATGGAAACTATAGCATGCATCTAATTAATGCTTATCAAACAGAAAATGTAAACGTTACACTAAACTATGCTGTTCATGTTGTAATTAATTTGTACGGGGAAATTAATGTCGTACAGAGCGTAGAAACCTCGACAGTGATTTCAGCACCTCTTCCAATACCTGACCCTGATCCCAAGTTAGACGATCCTTACAGGAAATACTTAAACTTCCTAAAAGCTCATGAAATTCTCAGAATTGCGACGAGCGCTCGGGAATACATGCCTCTGCAGAATAGTCTTTTAGTTTTCGACTGTGTAGCGTTAGCTGTCGTCTGTATAGCGTTAGCAACAGGAACGCTAGAAATTGTAAGACTTGTCCGTCGTAGACCTGTTCCCACGTCGCGCACTCTAGGTGTTGAAACCATACATTAGTTAATGTCACAATGCTAAGATATTATCCTTAGAGAAAACAAGTATTTTAAGTTAAACAACCATAAGGGTAAGGTATGTTCTTGCCGCGCAAAATTTTGGAAGGAAAACTTCGAAACATGCTGGCTGAAGACATTGGACAAGGAGACATAACCACAGCATTGGTTATTCCCGCAGATAGCACTGCAGAAGCAGAGGTGATAGCAAAAGAATCGGGAGTTATAGCCGGGATGGAAGAAGCAAAAATCCTTCTGGAAAACTTGGGACTCAAAGTCGAAAATTTGGTTTCAGACGGAGAAAAAGTCAAGGCAAAAAACACTTTAATGAGGATCTCTGGAGACACACGAACCATACTTTCGGTTGAACGTACACTTCTAAACATTGTTTCACGAATGAGCGGTATCGCCACAACAACAAGAAAATTAGTGGAGAAAATTCGAAAGGCAAGGCTTAAAACAAAGGTTGCATGCACACGAAAGGTTGCGCCTGGACTTCTCTACTTCGATAAAAAGGCTGTTTTAATAGGTGATGGAGACACGCACAGGCTTCATTTAGATGATATGATTCTGATAAAGGATAACCACATAGCGGTTGTGGGGAGCGTTGAAAAAGCCGTAAAAAAGGTTAGAAAAAATGCCTCATTCAGCAAAAAAATTGAGGTTGAAGTGACAAAAGTAAAGGATGTTTTATCTGCTGCAAAAGCTGGAACAGACATAATCATGCTGGACAACTTTTCCACAAAACAGATAGAAAAAGCTGTTAGACTGCTCAGAAAAGAACATCTTCATGGAAAGGTTCTCCTTGAGGCAAGCGGCGGAATCACCACCGAAAACATTCTTGCGTACGCGTCAACAGGAGTCGATATAGTAAGCCTAGGCGAAATAACAGACAGCGCAAAAACATTAGACATAAGCCTAGAAATCACAAAAACCAAGAAAAAGGTTAGTCTGAAATAACGCGTGCACTGCATGAAAACTGAAACTACACGAATACTCTTGCGGACAGAACTATTACACAAAAAGAAATATGGTAAGCACTATGAGATTTAGAGTCGCGTGGGCTACCACAGAAACGACATACGAACGCCAACGATAGTAGATGTAGCCCAACACTAGTCCCATCAAGAAGGCTGAGAGGGTGTAGACTGCTTGTGGATCGAAATGGAAGAGCGCAAAGACTATGGAAGAGAGAAGCAAGGCAACTTTTGGGGAGTATCTGCTATTGATAGCGTTCTGCAGAAAACCCCTAAAGGTAAACTCTTCGCATACACCAGCCAAAGACAAAGCAACTATCAGTGAAAGCAGCCCCTGCAGAGACTCGCTCATGGTTAAAAACAACTCATTGGTTTCTTCAACAACCTCGCTTACTCCAAAGACTGAGGTCAATGCGGCAGCAACAATCAAGTCAAACAAGAATAGAAAAGCTCCAAAAGCTAAGCCCAGCAGAATAGTTCTAGGCTTCACCTCCAATCGTATATAACTTCCAACATCAACTCTTCTATAGAGCATATAGCCGAGTGGAACGACGATCAAAAGAATCTCTCCAGATATCAACGCAAAAGAGTATCCAAACAAAATAAGAAACGCAGCTCCAAGGAACAACGAAAGTAAGAAAGTCGCTATGACAGCCAGAACAGCCGCAAGAGGAGAAATACCACTATTTTCTTCCATTCGATTCAACCTTAAACGCATTTATGTCACGCCTATATCTCATTAATAATAAGGTGCATCTTTGTCTTACACTCTTGGAGTTATTTTTAAGGCTCTGAAACCCCTTGCACACGGATTTAACATCTCTGTGATTTTAGCTTTTTTTAAGATTTCTTTTGTGTCTTCTGCGTAGCCCTTAATGTCGTGTTCTGCAGCCATGAGGGAGTAAAGATAAACTCTTTTTTCAGCTGATCTGGGTTGGCATTTAGAGGGTAAACCCAAGAGAACCGTTTGGCTCTCTTTGACGGCTTTTTCGCATGCATACAGGATTGCGTGCGCCCCTGCTGTTAACTCTGCAATTCTCACGGGAACGCTTTCTTTTCCTATGGCTAAAACCTCAACTCCGTATCTTTGTGTAACTTCACCAGCGATTTTCCTTAGCTTGGGTAGAATTTTAACAAGGTGGCGTCTTGCTCTGCCTGAAATCCTTATGTTTGAGAATTGAATCGGAGATAACTGTTCCAGCTGAACGCCGCCTAAAGACATGTCGAGATGCACAACGTCTGCCTTCACTTTTCCAAGCAGTTCTTTACAAAGCTCGGCCTCATGCACTATGACCTCGTGTCCCTTTTCTGCGTCTGCAAAAATTGGTTCAGCCAAACACGCACTTGGCTCTCTATAAGGTGGATTGACTAATACAGATGCGGCTGCAACAATTTGCAACGGCTTAAACCGTTCATCTAGTACGGCGGCAGAAGAATCCGCAGCAATAACCTTCAAACATTTCACCTTGCCTTTTATAAAGGACTGATCGGAATTTATGTTTGCTGCTTCACCTTGTCGATTATCTCAGATGCAGTCCTAAGATGAACATTTCTGAGCTCTTGGCGCGGCTTGCCTTAGGCTTTATTATCTTCACAACTTCAAAATATTGTTTCACTTTATTGATGAAATCGTTAAGCATGTCTCCTTGAAAAACTTTCACAAAAAAGTTTCCGGAAGGCTTAAGCGTTTCTAAAGCTATTTCTAGTGCGTGTTGGGCTAGGTCTATTTGGCGGGCATGATCCACTTCCCATATTCCAGAAATGTTTGGTGAAGCATCCGAGATAACGGCGTCAGCTTTTCTTGGAAGAAACTCCAATATTTGTTGCAACGCCTCCTGTTCCGTTATGTCGCCTGTTATTGTTCGAACATTGTGTTCAGGAAATGGTTCGATAGGTCTTAGGTCAACCCCCAAGACGAAACCTTTGCTTCCAACAATTCTTCTTGCAGCTTGAACCCAGCCACCTGGTGCAGCACCCAAATCAACAACAACATCGCCTTTTTTTATAAAATGATGTTTTTCCACAACTTGAAAAAGCTTGTAGGCTGCTCTGGAACGATATTTTTCCTCCTTCGCCTTCTTATAGTAATAATCTCTTTTGCGTTCTTGCAGCCATGCTTTAGGCAAAACTAGCTGTCACCCAGTATACCAACTTCTTTCTCGGCTACGCCTAGCAACCATTCTGTGAGTTTTTCGCAGTTTTGCGGTGTTATTGTTCCTGCTGAGCCGCATCTAGGGTTGTACGGACACAGTAGGCATGGACAGTCTGCTATAGAGTCTATTGATGCTGGAACTCTTTTTGGATAAATCCTATAGGTCCATCTTCCGTTGCGGAGTTCCTTTTCTCTGCGGATTAGTCCCTTGCTCTCCAGTTTTAAGGCTATTCTGGAGCCTTCTCTACTGCTTCCCCCAAGTTTTCGCCACAGTTCTGACTGGAGCACACCTTCATAACCCGTATTCATTATGAATTGTAAAGCTTTTTGTTCCAGATCGTTACGCTTAGGCATTTTTATCAGTTCCAAGCCTTCCATGTTAATATATGTGTAGCTTTAAATAAAAATGTGTATGTTGGAAGTCTAAAGAAGTAACGTTGAAGGACGGTGAAATGAAGCGGAAAAGAACTTTCAAATCTTACTGTTTAGGTATCGAATCCACAGCAGATGACTTCAGTGTCGGAATTTCAACGTTTGGCGGAGAAATACTGGCAAACGTAGTAAGCGCCTACATACCGCCAGAAGGAGGAATACATCCACGAGAAGCAGCGAGGCATCACGCAGAAGTGGCAAGCAAAGTTCTAAAAGAAGCTTTCAAAAAAGCAGGAATAAAACCGCAAAATTTGTCAATCATAGCGTTCTCTCAAGGTCCGGGCCTCGGCCCATGCCTTCGCACAGGCGCAACAGTAGCCAGAGCATTAGCCTCTTACCTTGGCATTCCACTCGTGGGGATTAACCACTGCGTTGCACACATTGAAATAGGAAAGCTGAAAACTGGTGCTAAGGATCCTGTTACGTTGTATGTTTCTGGTGGAAACACTATAGTTTCGGCCTTCGATTCTGGTCGTTACAGAGTTTTCGGTGAGACTTTAGACATCGCTCTTGGAAACTGCTTGGATGTTTTCGCCAGGGAGGCTGGACTGCGTCAAAGGGTAGGCGAGCCGTTCGGGGCTGTTGTTGAAAAACTTGCTGAAAAGGGGAAAAGGCTGATTTCCTTGCCATACACCGTTAAGGGCATGGACCTGTCCTTCAGCGGTTTATTAACCTCCGCAACAAACTTACTCAAAAAGGGAGAGTACAAGCTTGAAGACTTATGCTACAGCCTTCAAGAAACCGTGTTTTCCATGGTTACCGAAGTCACTGAAAGGGCTTTGGCGCACACGGAGAAAAAGGAAGTATTGTTGACTGGTGGAGTGGCAGCCAACAAGAGACTGCAGTCAATGATTAAGACTATAGCGGAAGAACATGATGCTGAATTCTGTGTTGTGCCGAGTGAATTCGCAATTGACAATGGAGCCATGATTACATGGACAGGTATACTAGCCTACACACATGGCGTTGCCACGCCAATTCAGAAAAGCTTTGTGAAGTTGAGGTGGCGGCTTGAAGAGGTCGAAGTTACGTGGGTAAGATGAAGCAGCCGCTCCTGATCAAGAAGGGGGCAGAAGCCAGCCTTTACCTTGCAGATTGGCACGGCAGAAAAGTGATAATGAAAAAACGTTTACCAAAGAAGTATCGGTTACCAAAACTAGATGAGCAGATTAAAACCTACAGAACAAACCATGAACCGCAACTGATGCACGAAGCAAAAAGGGCTGGAGTGCCCACACCAACAATATTTTTGGTTGACATTAAAGGTGCCACGATCATAATGGAGTTTATAAAAGGAAAACAAGTAAAACAGCTGTTAGACGAGATTTCTAAAAGCGAAAGACTTTATCTATGCCTTAAAATCGGCGAGTTGATAGGCAGATTGCATGAGTGTGGCATAATCCATGGCGATTTAACACCGTCAAACATGATTCAAAACTCTGAAGGAAAGATCTTCTTCGTGGATTTTGGACTCGGCGAGAAGAGAAAAGAACTGGAAGCCAGAGGGGTTGATTTACACCTTATGAAGAGGGCTCTCCAAAGCACACATTTCCGATTCGCCGAAGAATGCTTTAACGCTGTGATTGAAAGCTATTCCAAAGTCTTAGACGCTGAAACCGTGAAAAACGTTTTAGATAAGATAAAGGAGATAGAGAGAAGAGGACGCTATGTTGCCAAAAGAAAAGGTGAAGAAGAATGATTAAAACTGTCTGGTGCGTCACTTTTTATGTTTCAGATCTAAAAAAAGCTACAAAATTCTATGAAGAAATATTAGGCTTGGAAAAGAAATATGAATATCCAAGTTACGTCGGCTTCGAATGCGGTGGAGTGGAAATCGGATTAATTCCAAAACTCACAGAAAGACAAAAAATAAGCCCCTTATCGCCTTCCGTAGAGTTTCTCGCAGATGACGTGGAAAAAGTCTACAATGAACTGAAGAACAAGGGAGTAGAGTTCATCAAAGAACTGCATTATGAACCTTGGGGCGGAAGACAGGCAACCTTCACAGACCCAGACGGCAACATCCTAGAAATAGCGCAGATAAACTGGGAAAAATACTTCAGCGTGTCAGCCGAAGGCGCAAAGAAAAAGTCGTGAAGCTGAAATGAATTTTCAACTAAAGGGCAGAGTCGTATTCTTCGCAACAAACAACATCAACAAGTTCAATGAAGCCCGCA
>Ga0224506_10000498_pt1 | contig 33035 bp, 29 predicted proteins | sample SF_Jan12_sed_USG_2_FD_169108 | JGI IMG/M metagenome (GOLD analysis project Ga0224506, IMG submission 169108) | Sediment microbial communities from San Francisco Bay, California, United States - SF_Jan12_sed_USGS_8_1 | ecosystem: Environmental > Aquatic > Marine > Sediment | place: USA... | reverse complement strand
CAAAGATTACCAGTAGAAAGTAACCGACTAATACCCGGGTTTTCTGACGCGCACTATCCTGATGCTCGAAAAAATTCACAATGTGGCCTCCATTCCCCGACAGGTGTCGCTAACCTTTGATCAGCGATGCAGTTAAAACGATACCTTAGGAGCTTCTTTGATTTTTTGATCAACGATTTCAAAAAGCTCAGCGTCTTTAAAGCTAGTGATACCTGCAACAAGATTGTTTGGAAATGATTCTTTGTAAATCTGGTAACTCATCACTGCGTCGTTATAGGCTTGACGGGCGAAAGCAACTTTATTTTCTGTGGTTTCAAGACTTTCCATCAGGTCTCGCATGGTTTGGTCTGCTTTTAAGTCCGGGTAGTTTTCCTGAAGTGCAAAAAAATTTGCGAGTGCGCCATTGAGCAAACCTTCGGCGATTCCCAGTCCTTTAACCGCACCCTGGCTTGCAGGATCCGCGGCAGCTTTTTTCTGAGCAGATACCGCCTGACTTCTCGCTTTCACGACGTTTTCCAGGGTTTCCCGTTCATGTGTCATGTAGGCCTTTGCCGTTTCAACCAGGTTGGGAATCAGGTCGTGACGCAATTGTAGCTGAACATCAATTTGTGCGAATGCATTTTTGAACCTGTTTTTCAGGCTGACCAGACGATTATATATGGTGACTAAAAAAATCAAGATGACTGCTGGGATGCCCCAGGTAATTACCGAATCTAACCATTCCATTTGAGAATCCCTATTTTTTAGTGAGTTTATAACTGTAGCCAATTAGTCAGTTGATGAACAGTCTATCTAGTACGGCACTCGACTATCTGATAGTTTTATTTTTGCTGTGATACTACAAACTTACCGTCTCTGCCGAACCATTTCAAACAGGCATACGCCGGTTGCTACGGATACATTCAGGCTGGAAACGCTACCATGCATTGGAATTTTAATTAAGTCATCACAAATTTCGCGAGTTAACCGACGCATGCCTGTGCCTTCTGCACCCATGACCAATGCCATAGGGCCTTTCAAGTTTGCCTGGTAGATGTCTTGCGTAGCTTCACCTGCAGTACCAATAATCCATATTCCACGCTGTTGCATGTATTTTAATGTTCTAGCCAGATTAGTGACCTGAATGAAGGGCACTGTCTCTGCCGCGCCACAGGCAATTTTAATGGCTGTTGATGTCAAGGATGCTGAATTATCTTTGGGTGCAATGACTGCCTGTACCCCGGCAGCATCGGCTGTGCGTAAACAGGCACCCAGATTATGTGGATCTGTGACTCCGTCTAAAATAAGAAAAAGCGCAGGGGTTTCAAGCTGGTCGATAATTTGCTCAAGATCACCTTCATCCCGGGATTCCATCATTTGACATATTGCAACGACACCCTGATGTTTAACCTGAAGAAGATTAGCCTTGGATAACACTCTTTCGAAAGATGGTTTATCCTGAAAATGAATTCGAATGCTCTGGTTTTTTGCCAGCTCGACCAGACGCTGGATGCGTTGATCATTTCGCCCTTTTAGAATACAGACTTCTTTTACGCGTTTTGCGTCATTGTTTAATACAGCTTCAACTGTGTGAATGCCAAATTGTACTTCGTCAGAAGTCGCCATAATCAGGATTGTCCCAGAGTGTCTATTTGATGGGCAGGATTATATAATAAATTTATTAATTTGAGTGTAATGGTTTAGAATTGATGTCATAAACCTGTATAAAGCTGCATCATTAAGGATACTAGTATGTCTAAGGATTTAAGAACATCTCAACGTATTAATTTGGAAGCTCCGGTTAAACTTATGTTTGAAAACAATGATGTGATTGAATGTCAGAGCTTTAATTTTTCAGATAAGGGACTCTATGTTTCGCTAAGCTCTAAACAACTTGCTGACATGACAATGGGAATGGAACTCCGTGTTCAGTTTCAGGGGTTGAATTATACGCCTCCCATCGCAACTGCCGTTTTGGTTCGTCTGGATAGCCTGGGAGCAGGGTTTAGAGTCACGAGTATTCAAATGGCCGATGAGTAAATCTTTTACCCAATTCGCCTATTAGACTTGGCATCCTGTGCTTTCAATTCGTTTTTCTCAAAGTAGGGATAAAACCGATTACACGCTTGAATCTCGGACCTATCTGGAAAGCAGACTATTTGAGTTTATAGTCTGCGAGTATAGAGTGGCCGGAAGTGGATTGTTTTTGTAATGAGAAGCAAAAACATTAGAATGTTGGTCTGAGCCAGCTCTTATTTGCAATTCCAGAACAGGAGTTATTTTCGACCACTTGTTTTAGTCTTATCCCTTTTCTTTCCGGCCGTTTTGCTTCGTTTTTCAGACTTTTTATGGGTTGACGACTTGGATGAGGGTTTCTTTTTAAGAGAGTCAGCCTTTTGCTTCTCTAGACCAACCAGCTCAAAGTCAATTTTTCTCTCATCAAGATCAACACGTGCGACCTGTATTTCTATTTCTTTTCCCAGTGCATAAACTGTGCGGCTATGCTCACCGATTAAGCGATGTTTCACTTCGTCGAAATGATAATAGTCTGATTTGAGAGAGGTGATATGAACCAGACCTTCGACAAAGACATCATTGAGTTGTACGAACAATCCAAACGGAACCACGGCCGTTACTTTTCCGGAGAACGTATCACCAATACGCTCTTCCATATACTCACATTTGAGCCAGGCAACCACATCTCTGGTGGCTTCATCGGCTCGTCGCTCTGTCATTGAACAATGCTCACCAAGAACAATCATTTTTTCAAGACTGTAGGGATAGCTCTGCTCTTGGGGTTTTATCGTCTGGTCTTCCGGCCGCAACACCAAATTTGTATCAAGGTTACTGCTGATTACAGATTTGATCGCACGGTGAACCAGCAAGTCAGGATAGCGGCGAATGGGCGATGTGTAGTGGGCATACCCTTCATAGCCCAGGCCAAAATGGCCTTCATTTTCAGGGGTGTAAACGGCCTGACTTAGAGACCGTAAAATGACTGTTTGAATTGTAAGCCTGTCATCGCGACCCTGGATCGATGAAAGTAGTTGTTGGAAATCACTGGTGTCAGGTTTTAATCCCCCGCCTAATGCGAGCCCCAGTTCCCCTAAATACTTTCTCAGTTTTTCTAGTTTCTCCAGACCAGGACCCTCATGTACCCGATAAAGGCCCGGGATTTTAAGCCTAGTCAGTAGATCTGCTGCACAGGTATTGGCACTGAGCATGCACTCTTCTATGAGTTTGTGAGCATCATTTCGTTCTACCGGAATGATTTTTTCAATCTTTTTATCGTCATCAAATACGATTCTGGTTTCGGTTGAATCGAAGTCAATAGCGCCCCTGTTTTCACGGGCTTTTAGTAATATATGGAACAATTTATACAGTAGCTTAAGATCTTCGACGATATGACTAAAGTCGCTTAATGCCTCCTTTCCTGCTTCTGACTCCGGCTCTTGCAACATGGCCGCAACCTGTGTGTAAGTCAGTCTTGCGTGAGAGTGGATGATGGCATTAAAGAATTGATAACCCAGGATGACACCTGAGGCATTAATTTCCATTTGACATACCAGGGCCAGCCTATCAACTCCGGGATTTAAGGAGCAGATCCCATTTGACAGTTCCTTTGGTAACATTGGAATGACACGCTCAGGAAAGTACACTGAAGTTCCGCGACTTGTTGCTTCAAGATCAAGAGATGTACCCGGGGTGACATAATGAGCAACGTCAGCAATAGCAACACTGAGTTGGAAACCGCCCTTTGGTTGTTTAGTCACCATGACGGCATCATCAAAATCCATGGCATCTTCACCATCTATGGTAACAAATGGCAGGTGGGTTAAATTAAATCGACTGGCGCGATCTGAGTTTTGGACTTCGTGTGGAATGGACTCGACCGTTTTTTCAAAAGATGCTGGCCAGGTCGCTGGAATGCCAAAACTTTTAATGGCGATATCTATTTCCATTCCAGGCGCCATGTGCTGGCCAATGACTTCTACAATTTTACCTATGGGTTGTTGTCGGAACTGTGGCTGAACAATGACATCAACCGTCACAATGTCGCCGTCTTCTGCTAATAGTGATTGTTCCATGTTAATCAGGATATCCTGACTGATTCTACGATTCTCTGGTTTAACGAAAGCCATACCAGAAATCTTGGTCAGCCGGCCTACGAGTTGATGGGTGTTTTGGCTGACGACATCCACAACTTTGCCTTCTTTTTTACCTCTATAATCTCGTTCTGTCGGGCGAACCAGTGCTTTGTCACCATCAAAGACACAGGTCATTTGAAGTGAGTTCAGGTAGATATCTTCAGTACCATCCTCAGGAATTAAAAAACCATAGCCGTCAGGATGACCACGAATGACGCCCTGAGTTAAATTTAACTTATCAACCAATGCGTATTTACCGTCTCTGGAGACACGAAGCTGTCCATCCCTCAGCATCGCGTTTAGGCGGCGACGCAAGGCTTCAATTTGAGTGTCCTTTTTTAGAGAGAGTTCACTCGAGAGTTCTTCAATACCAGCAGGACCAGATCTTTTGTCTAAGTGGGTACTTATAAATTCTCGGGAAGGAATGGGGTTTTCGTATTTTTCTGCCTCTCTCTTGGCAAAGGGATCCTTAATGGATTTTCTTCGAATAATGGTCTTGTTCTCTTTGTTGTCTATTGATTATTGAACTGATCTTAGACTAATTTTAATGACTATGCTTTAACTTATAGGGGAATGTATCAGGAATACGGTAATTAGTATTCCTGGTAGGAGGCTGTATACCTTATGGGTTAAAACTATGACGTAATATAATAGTTTCAACTCGGTCGGGACCCGTAGATACGATATCAACCGGGGCACCAATAGCTTCTTCAATGTACTTTATGTAGGCAATCGCGTTTTCTGGTAGTTGCTCCAGTGATTGTGCTCCAACAGTTGATTCACTCCAGCCTGGTAATTCAACATATCTGGGTGTCAGACTGTCAAATTGTTCTGCGCTTGCAGGCCAGGAAATTTCATTCCCATTGTCGTCTAGGTAACCTGTGCAAACTTTTAACGTTTCAATACCGTCTAGAACATCGAGCTTCGTCAGACAAATACCACTAATGGAATTGATTCTGATGCTGTGGCGAACGAGTGCCGCATCAAACCAGCCACAACGTCGAGCGCGTCCAGTTGTGGTTCCAACTTCGTGTCCATTGACCGCAAGGTACTCACCGGTTTCATCGAACAACTCAGTGGGGAAGGGGCCGCCGCCAACACGAGTGGTGTAAGCCTTGGTGATCCCAATGATATAGTCCAGATACATAGGGCCAACACCAGAACCTGTTGAAACGCCGCCAGCAGTCGTATTGGAAGAGGTTACAAAAGGATAGGTGCCATGATCAATGTCTAACAGCGAGCCCTGGGCACCTTCGAACATAATGTTGCCATCGTTCTCACGTATTTGGTGAACCAGATCTACGGCGTCGACCATGATTTCTTTCAGCTGTTTAGCCCAGTCATTAACCAGATCAAGGGTTTCTTCAAAACTAATCTCCGGTTGCTGGTAATAATTGACCAGCATGTAGTTGTGGTATTCCATCAACTCTTTCAGCTTGTCAGAAAAACCAGGCTGATAAATATCACCAAATCGTAGACCTCGTCTCGACACCTTATCTTCATAAGCTGGTCCAATGCCGCGACCTGTGGTGCCAATTTTTGCTTCGCCACGACGCACTTCACGAGCCTGATCCAGAGCGCAGTGAATAGGCAATATAAGAGGACAACCCTGGCTAACACGAAGTCTTTCCTTAACAGGTACGCCTCGAGCCTCCAGATCGGCCATTTCTTTCAATAAGGCATCTGGAGCTAATACTACGCCATTACCAATTATGCATTGCACACCCTCTCGCAATATTCCTGATGGAATAAGGTGAAGGGCAGTTTTTACGCCATCAATAACCAGCGTATGACCTGCATTGTGTCCACCCTGAAAGCGGACAACCGCATCTGCTTTATCTGTAAGAAGGTCAACGACTTTGCCTTTGCCTTCATCACCCCATTGGGTGCCTAAAACTACCACATTCTTGCCCATAACTAGAGCCTTACCTTGTTAGTTAGATGTTTTTCACAGCCCAGACTTTGTTAGTCTGAACCAGTATGTTGTTGCAATTTAAAGATTCCGCAGTCTCCTCAGACGACATGGCCTGAACGACTCTGTTACCCTCTTTTCGCAATCGTGTTATTTGTGTTTGTAAATCAGGATCTGCACTCATAGGAGCGAAAATAGAATGCTTGTCTTTAATTTGAGTGATGAGCTTAGCCAATACCTTTAAGTCTGCACTAAAGCCGGTTGCAGGTCTGCTGGCACCAAAAACTTCTCCCGTAGCATCGTATCGTCCGCCTTTGGCGATGGCGTGTCCAATCTGTGGTACGAATGCTGAAAAAACCAGACCCGTATGATAATTGTAGTCTTTAAGTTCCGCCAAATCGAAATTGATAGTTACTTGAGGGAACTGGCTTTCAATGGTATTAGCGATGGCATAAAGTCGCTCGAAGTGGCCACGAACCGTATCACCAAAGTCGGAAAATTGTTGGCGTGCCGCATCTAACATTGCTTTGCCACCACAACATTGGCTTAGGGTTGCTATGTGAACCAGATCTGGAAAGTCCTTTATGTTGTCTTCAATGAAAGCGTTTAGATCGGGAAAAGACTTATCTCTCAAGAGTCTGTATAGCCGGGTTTCCAGATTGTCGGGTAAATTTATGGCTTTAATGAGTGATCGGTAAATGGCCACATGGCCCAGATCAAGGGTAATGTTGGATATGCCTATAGATTCGAGCATATTCATCATCAAGCTGACAATTTCGATATCGGATGACACGCTTTTGATACCATAAAGCTCGGCACCAATTTGTATTGGGCTGCGAGAAGCATGAATACTTGCAGGGCGTGTATGCAATACCGGGCTTGAATAGCAATATCGGGATGTTTGTGTACGAGACAAGGAGTGTGTATCCATGCGCGCCACCTGTTGGGTGTTGTCTGCAGACAGCCCCATCATTTTTCCAGACTGTTGGTCGGTAATTTTAAATGTGAGCAAGTCCAGATCATGCCCTACGCCTGTGAGTAGGGATTCCAGATATTCTGCCATTGGCGGAATGACCAGGTCATAACCCCAACCATGGAGAATGTCCAGCAACTGGCGTCTCAGATGTTCAATATTACCGGCTTCAGGGGGCAATATTTCTTCTATTCCATCAGGTAAAATCCAGCGTTCTACATTGGTCATTTGCTTAATCCGTCAGACATAAAAAAACCGGGCTAACCCGGTTAAGCAATTCTATAACCATTTGCTGGTTAAATGCCAGTTTTGGATGTTAGTAATTAAGGCTAACACCCAAATAACCGGATTATTTTCCGTCTCGATCATTTAAATACTGGAAGAAGTCACTATCAGGCTTCATGATTAACATGTCGTTACCGGTAGCAAATGTTTCTTCATAGGCTTTCAGACTTCGGACAAAAGAGTAGAACTCAGCATCCTTGTTATACGCTTCAGCATAAACTCTTGCTGCTGTTGCATCGCCTTCACCACGAATTTCTTCAGCTGTTTTATAAGCATTAGCCGCGATGATTACTTGTTGCCGGTCAGCATTTGCCTTGATTTTTTCCGCTTCTTCTCGACCGCGAGAACGTCGTTCCTGGGCTTCCTTCTCTCGCTCCGTACGAATTTGACGGAATACGTTTTCAGAAACATCTTCAGGAAGGTCAATGCCTTTAACCCGAACATCAACTACTTCTATACCCAGCTGAGCCAGTGCAACTTCATTGACTCTCTCGGCAATAATAGTGGTTAGTTCGTCACGCTCTCCGGAAACAACTTCACCCTGAGTACGCTTGGCGAACTCTGAACGAAGTCCATCGTTAACTCGGCTAGTCAATACCGTCATGGCTACTGATTCCTGACCACCAGATGTTGCCTGATAGTAGGCTCCCGGGTGTGCAATTTTCCATTGAACAAAGCTATCAACTTCTAAAAACTGATCTTCCGCAGTTACAAAACGCTCTTTACGGATGTCCAGATTCATAATTCGACCTTCGAATCTACGAACCGTGTTTACGAAAGGCATTTTAAAGTGTAGTCCTGGCTGAATATCGGCATCTTGGATTTCACCAAAGTACAGTAGAATTCCTTTTTCGCGTTCACTAATAATGTACAGGCTATTAGCTGCTACGAAAAATAAGGCCAGCAACAGCAAGGAGCTGAAAAATGATTTATTAGACATAAGGCTTCTCCTAGTTGCTTGATCTGATTAGGCCACGACGACGGAATTCTTCAATAATGTCATCAGTAAGGGCGTTAATATCCTGGGTATTGTTGGTACTGCTAAATGTAGCGGTACTTCCGGTTCCAGAAGACGTGTTGTTTCGATTGAGTTGATCCAGAGGTAAGTACATCATGTTATTACCACCTTCAACATCGACCATAACCTTTGATGTGCTGCTATATACCTTTGAAATAGTTTCAAGATATAGACGCTGACGGGTTACTTCAGGTGCTTTACGGTACTCATCATAAAGACGAGTGAATCGAACAGCCTCACCCTCTGCTCTGGCTACAATTTCGGCCAAATATGCATTGGCTTCTTCAATCTGACGTTGCGCTAAACCACGGGCTTCAGGAAGAATCTGATTTTCATAACGCTCTGCTTCGTTCTTAAAGCGTTGTTCATCAGCTTCTGCCTTGATGACGTCGTCGTACGCAGGACGTACTTCTTGTGGTGGACTGACATCTGCAAAGTTGACCTGAGAAACAACGATGCCTGTGCCATAATCATCGAGTAATGATTGTAAGCGCAGCTTCATTTCATTGGCTAGCTGAGATCGATTCGACGTCATTACTTCACGCATTACCGATCCACCCACTACATGACGTAGTGCTGATTCTGAAGCGTGTTCAAGTACCCGACCAGGGGTTTTTACATTTAACGCAAAATCTTTTGCGTTTGCAGCAAGCCACTGAATGTTATAGCTGACTTCAACAATGTTTTGGTCTCTTGTGAGCATGCGAGACTTGTCGCTATACTCTCTGATATCGGTAACCACTACTATTTCAACGGTATCGAGAAGCGGGACTTTAAACTGTAGGCCCGGATCAGTGATTGCATTGAATTTGCCCATACGTAGCACAACACCCTTTTCACGAGCGTCAACTGTATAAACTGAGTTAAATGCCAGATATACAAGTGCCAAAATGAGAACAACCCCAATGATCATTGAGCTTGATCCGCTATTAGATGGACCTCCGGAATTGCCGCCATTACCTTTTTTACCAAATAATCCGCCAAATGATTCATTTAGCTTCTTAAATAGTTCATCCAGATCTGGTGGACTATCATTCCCACGTTTCGGGTTGCCCCATGGGTCCTTATCGTCTTTGCCACTTGGTGGCTCGTTCCAGGCCATGTTTGTCTCCGTTATATTATTGTTCAAAAAATTCTTTGTCTGGTTCTGCAATAAATCGTTTGCTTTCAATATTGCAGGTCGAAAGAAGTCGTAAAAAATCATTGGTTTGCATTCTTACGTGAAGGCGCATGTTCCCGTCTTCATTATACTGTTCTGTTAATACGGCCTTTTTTTCAAAAAGCAATGCCCTTAGCTGGCCATCAGCGGGCAATAATTCAATTTCCGCATCAAATAGGTCATCGGATAATAGTTCAGAGATGGCTTTTTGAAGTAATTCTTTTCCCTGTCCGGTTTTGGCAGAGACCCAAACTCTAACGGGTTTACCCAGTTCATCCCGCTCTATGGTCGGCTGGAAGTCATGTAATAGGTCGATTTTGTTGTAAATTTCCAATTTAGGCACTTTATCGGCCTCAATCTCGGTCAGTACGTCTTCTACCTGTTCAATGTGCAGTAATCGGTCCTGAGATGCACAGTCAATAACGTGTAAAAGCAGATCGGCTTCAACAGTTTCTTGTAAAGTCGCCTTAAATGCTTCAACTAGCTTGTGAGGGAGATGCCTGATGAAGCCAACAGTGTCGGCTAAAACCACGTCTCCAAGATCGGTAATATGAAGTCGCCTAAGCGTTGGGTCCAAAGTAGCGAACAGCTGATTTGCAGCATAAACTTCAGAATGGGTCAGGTAATTAAATAGCGTTGATTTTCCCGCGTTGGTATAGCCAACCAATGATATGGTAGGTGTTGCCGAGCGGCTTCTGGCGCGACGCCCCTGATTTCGCTGTTTTTCGACTTTTTTCAGTCGTGATGTCAGGTGGCTGATTCTTGCTCTGAGTAGACGCCTGTCAGTTTCCAGCTGGGTTTCACCAGGGCCTCTAAGGCCAATACCGCCTTTTTGGCGTTCGAGGTGTGTCCAGCCTTTTACGAGACGAGTTGACTGATAATTTAGCTGGGCAAGTTCAACCTGCAATTTACCTTCATGGGTTCTGGCGCGTTGAGCAAAGATATCCAGAATTAATCCGGTACGATCAAGCACCCGGCATTCTATTATTCGCTCTATATTACGTTCCTGACTAGGAGAAAGCGCATGATTAAAGAGCACAACGTCAACTTCATGTTCTATAACGGCTTGCTTTATCTCGTCGACCTTACCGCTTCCTATGAATGTCTTTGCATCCCGGTGGTTTCTAGATCCCGTGATGATTGCAACAGAATGAGCACCAGCAGACATAACCAGTTCTTCAAATTCTTGTGGATCCTCCTTATCATCGCCTTCAGGAAAGTCGATATGGACAAGTAAGGCCTGGTCTCCACCTTTTTCGCGTTCAAAAAACAAGGTAGTTTAATGCTCCGGACTATTAGTCTTCAGGTAATTCATCTTCTTCTAGAGGTAACTTCACATTTCGTGCCGGTACAACAGTAGATATCGCATGTTTATAGACCATCTGGCTGACGGTATTTTTTAACAGGATGACAAACTGATCAAATGATTCAATTTGGCCCTGTAGTTTGATGCCGTTAACCAAAAAAATGGAAACAGGAATGCGTTCCTTCCGTAATGCATTTAGATAAGGGTCTTGTAAACTGTGCCCTTTTGACATGTTGTACTCCTCGCTATAATGGTGATTCCTGTCTACAGGAATAATGCAAAAGTCTCCAACAAGGTTGTTTTTTAACTTTTGCAAATAAGAATGCGTAATTTATAACAAATCTGACCATCTTGCAGTTCTTTTGTCGCTAGAATACAAGCAGTATCGACTCTTCTATATACGATAGAAGAAGTATTAGCTGAATTCTTCCGAATATCAATGCCTAACTGGGATTAACAGCCCGAAATAGATAACTTTATTTTATTTGTAATCAAATCGAAAAGTTGTCGATCAGAGTAGTTGACCCTATTAAGGTGCTCCCACTTTCTTAACCAGGTGAGCTGCCTCTTGGCTAATTGACGTGTTGCTGCAATACCTTTTTCCCGCATGTCATCAAAGCTTAGTTCGCCAGCCAGGTATTGCCACATTTGACGATAACCCACGGATCTCATGGACGTCATATCAGGATGTATTCCTGGTAGTTTAATAATGCTCTCGACTTCTTGCTCAAAACCGCTTTCAAGCATTATGTCGAATCGCTGTGCAATACGCTGATGCAGATCGTTTCGATCGTCGGTGCTTAGGCCAAATTGTATTATCGGCCAGGGGTGTGAAACTTCTTTTTGCTCATCCCAATAGGCAGTGATAGACCTACCTGATGTTTGAAACACTTCGAGTGCACGAATGACTCTTTGAGGGTTTTTCAGATCGATACGATTTTGAGATGCGGGATCCAGGGCGATTAACTGTTGTGCAAGATGTTCAATGCCTTGCTCCCGAAGCTCTGTCATAAGTTTGAAACGTAAAGTTTCTGACGCTGCAGGAAGGCTTTCCGATAGTCCGTCAAGAAAGGTCTTAAAGTACATCATGGTACCGCCGGTTAATAGCGGGATTTTTTGGCGCTGATGTATCTCCGAAATCAGAGATGTCGTCAAGCGACAGAAATCTGATACTGACCAGTCCTGTGTCGGTTGAATAATATCAATCAGGTGGTGCGGTGCAATGTCCAGTTCAGATTGAGTCGGCTTGGCGGTGCCAATATCCATTCCCTTATAAATCATTGCAGAGTCGACAGATATTATTTCACAATTCAATTCTTTAACCAGCTGTATTGCCAAATTGGTTTTTCCTGAAGCAGTGGGCCCCATCAGAAACAATACAGGTAACATTATTGGCCCCTCAAAAATAACTTATCAAGCTGATCCATAGAGAGTTGAACCCATGTGGGTCGTCCGTGATTGCATTGGTCGCTTCGCTCGGTAACTTCCATCTCTCTAAGTAACGCGTTCATTTCTTGAATGGTCAGGATACGTTTTGCTCGAATAGAACCATGACAAGCCATGGTCGCCAATATCTCATCCCGGGCGGCAATGACTGCCTGGCTACTATGATGCTCTATAAGATCATTTAGCAAGTCAAGAACCAGGGGTTTTGGATCGGCATGATGTAGAAATGCCGGTACGCGTCGAATGGTGGCACTGTTTTCACCCAGAAGCGAAAGTTCAAACCCAAACTGACTGATCTCTGCCTGGTGAAGCTCTATTGCTTCAGCTTGGATCGGAGTAATTTCCAGTCCTATCGGGACTAATAGCGGTTGTGCTTGCAAGCTTTGTTGGTCAAAGGCTGTTTTTAATTTTTCATAGGTGATGCGTTCATGGGCAGCGTGCATGTCGACCAGTATAAGTCCGGATTCATTCTGGGCCAGTATGTAAATGCCGTGTAGCTGTGCTATTGCGTACCCCATCTGCCCTGCTGAATCTGATGAGCCTTGATTGTCAGCCAGATAGGGCATGGCTGACAATTGGGTGTCTATAGCGCTTTCCTGAATCTGATAATGCGTATGGTTATGAGTCCGGGTATTGAATGTTGCCTCAGGTTCGCTGGTTGAAGTTAGTGGCATTCTGTGTTGGAAATCAATGTTGACTGTCAGATTTTCAGGTGTCACAGAACCACTTTCCGGTAAGCTAGCCGGTGATATCTGATCTGTTTTTGGGCGTATTTCACCGATTACCCTGTGCAAGTGGTGAAAGAGAAAATCATGAACCAGTCGGCTTTCTCTAAACCGGACTTCATGTTTAGTTGGATGAACATTGACGTCAACCTGCTTTGGATCCAATTCAAGATAGAGTACAAATGCCGCGTGGCGACCGTGAAAGAGTACATCCCGGTAGGCCTGTTTCACGGCATGGTTAACGACTCTGTCTTTAACCGGTCGTCCATTGACAAAGAAATACTGGAAGTCTGCCTGACTTCGGTTGTAAGTCGGTAGGCCTAGCCAACCTGAAAGTTTTAATCCTGAAGCCTCTGCATTAATGAATAGCGATTGTTTGGCAAAATCATTATTCAAGAGAGTGGCTAGACGCTTTTCTTTTAGTTGATCGTTATGGCAAGGCGGAAGCTGATATACCGATTTTTGATTGTGATTCAGACTGAATTGAACGTCAAAGTTCGATAGCGCGATGCGTTTAACGATTTCGGCAAGATGAGAGAACTCTGTCTTGGTCGTTTTTAAAAATTTCCGTCGTGCAGGTGTGTTAAAAAAGAGATCTTTAACTTCAACCGTTGTACCCCTTGGATGCGCGCAAGGGGTTAAATTTGTGATCATGTCCCGGCCAGATGTCGTTACCTGCCAGCTATGACTTTGATGTTCGGTTCCAGATGACAGGCTTAGTCTGCTGACAGATGATACCGATGCCAGGGCCTCTCCGCGGAAACCCAATGTAGCTACGCCTTCAAGATCTTCCAGGTTTGTTATTTTACTGGTAGCGTGGCGACTTAGTGCCAAAGGAAGATCTTCCTTTGAAATCCCATTGCCGTTGTCTAAAATTCTTATGAGTTGAATGCCGCCTTCTTCAATATCTAACGTTAGGCTGGTAGCACCTGCATCCAATGCATTTTCTACGAGTTCTTTAACTACTGATGCCGGACGCTCAACAACCTCACCTGCAGCAATCTGGTTGGCAAGACGAGGCGATAATTGATGTATTTTAGTCATTATAACTCAGGCATCCGGTATTTTAAGGAGTTGGCCAATACGGATATTATTGCTGGTGAGTCCGTTGATCGCTCTAATTTGAGCGATACTAATACGGTAGCGCGCAGCAATTTCGGATAACGTATCGCCAGTGGCAACTTTGTGGGTGATGAATTCAGTAGATTTGTGCTGTGCATACCAGGTTCCCGGAATAGGGTTGGTGGCAAAGTAATTTTTAATTCCGGAAGCCATTGCCTTAGCCAATTTTTGGCGGTAAGCACGTGATCCCAGATTTTTTTCTTCAGTAGGATTCGATATGAATCCGGTTTCGACCAGTATCGATGGAATGTCGGGAGATTTTAAAACAGCAAAGGCGGCTTGTTCCACTGTGCTCTTGTGTAACCGGGCAACTTTACCAAGTGGTTTTATGATCTCCTGACCTACTTCCAGGCTGGCACTCATGGAATACTCCATGGACATCCCGACTAATACGGAGCGCAATATGTCATCTTTATTTTCCAGGCTAATGCCTCCGACACCACCTATGATATCAGTCGCATTCTCGCTGTCGGCAAGATATCTTGCTGTGGCACTGGTTGCGCCGCTTTGCGATAGTGCATATACCGAAGCACCTCTGGCAGCCGGATTTGTGAAAGCATCGGCATGTATGGATATAAATAAATCTGCTTTTTGCTGTCGTGCCTTGGTTATACGTCCCTGAAGGGAGATGTAATAGTCCCCGGTTCTGATTAATGTGGGTGAAAACCCAGGCTCTTTTTTTAATTGAGCATGAAGTTCTTTCGCTATTGCGAATACGATGTGTTTCTCTTTGGTTTTTGTAGGGCCCAAGGCACCGGGATCTTCTCCACCATGCCCCGCATCAATAGCAATAATCAGTGCACGATCACCCTTGGCCACCTTGGTGGTAGTACTAGTCTGGGGACTGGTTACCGTTTGAGTATTTTGAGATTTTGACGTAAATAAGTCTAAAACCAGTCGATGCCCATATTTCTGATTGGGGGTGAGTAAAAACGACTTCATTTGCATCGGTGAATTCAGATCGAGGACGACTCGGAGATTCGACGTGTCTTTGATTGCGTGACGGATGTTAGTAATGCCTGAATCAGAAAGCATTAAGTCTTCAAAGTTTGCCTTAAGCATCGTTGAATTGAGGTCTATAACGATTCTCTCGGGGTTATGTAACGCAAAAACCTTGTATTCTGTGCTGCCTGATAGGTCAAAAACCAGTCGGGTGTTGTCAGGTGCTCGCCATAATCGAACACTGTCTACCTGTACTGCCATTAATTCAATTGAAAACAACAGTGCAAGAAGTGCGAAAACTTGTTGTTTGGTTATTGAGTGCACTGCTGACACCATTTCTCACCTTTCTCGGATTGTGGAGAGAGTCTAATGATTCTTCCCGGATTGTCGTCTTCAATCATAATTTTTAAGTCGGCTGGAGGTAATACGCCCTCACCCTGTTCGGGCCATTCAATCAAATTGATGCTCTGATCACCCAGGAAATCATTGAATCCAATGTACTCTAATTCTTCCGGGTCAGCCAAGCGATAGAGGTCGAAATGATTAACATCAATACTTCCGGTTGAGTAGCTTTCAACGAGAGTGTAGGTCGGACTTTTAACCGGCCCGGCCCAACCCATACTTTGTATGATTGCACGACTCAATGTGGTTTTCCCCATGCCCAGGGTTCCCTGCAAATATATCACACCACCGGGGGCCTTGGTTATGGATTGGCTTAGTATTAAGCCAAGAGTCAGCATGGCGGCTTCATCTTTAGCTTGCCAAAGAATGTCAGACATAATAATTCGATAACTAATGATTAAAAAACGTGCAGATCTTATCACAGACATTATGAAATTCATTAGCTTCTAATGAGTATGTCAGTAAATGATGTATCAACTTGGTCGAAAATTTCAGATAATGACCGTCTTTCAGCAAGTGTTGGCCGTTAACGTGTCTAAAAATCTCAAAGAAAAAATAAGACAACTGACCCTGGGTATGGGATTTCAACAAGCGCATTTTGTGAAGCCAGACGTTAGTGGTTATCAATCGCTTCATTGGCAACAGATTGAAAGCGGATATCATAGTGGCATGGACTGGCTGGAGCGTAATACAGAATTACGCTATGACCCTGAAAAATTACATCCGGGAACAAAAACTATTTTGGTGGTTCGACTAGACTATTTGTCAGATCTCAATGCAACAAAAATTGCTCGTGATCATGGGTATATTGCGCAATATGCATTAGGTCGAGATTATCATAAATTAATGCGGCAACGATTGTCTCGTCTAGGAAAAGAAATTAATGAGTTGTTAGAGCCTATGGGTTTTAGAGCCTTTGTTGACAGTGCTCCTGTGTTGGAACGGCAGCTAGCTGAATCCTCCGGGATGGGGTGGCTGGGTAAGAATACGCTGTTATTAAATGAAACCGCAGGTAGTTTCTTCTTTTTAGGGGAGCTATTTTTAACCCTGGGGATAGATGCCGACGAACCTCGGGAAAAACGGCATTGTGGTACCTGTACCGCTTGTCTGGATACCTGTCCAACACAGGCTTTTGTATCTGAAGGCATATTAGACTCCGGCCGTTGTATTTCATATTTAACCATTGAACATCATGGCACGATACCTGTTGAGTTTCGGGTCAATATTGGCAACAGGATATTTGGCTGCGATGATTGTCAGTGGCAATGTCCATTTAATAAATTTGCCAGTGAGAGTCAGGAACCCGATTTTACGCCTCGTAGTCAGTTACTGAATCAGCCCCTGAATGAATTGTGGTTGTGGACTGAGCCTGAGTTTTTGAAAAAAACAGAAGGATCCCCTATCAGGCGTATCGGTTATCAACGATGGTTGCGCAATCTGGCAATAGCGATAGGCAATTCAAAACGAACAGACTGGATCTCAGTGTTGCAGGAGCGATATGAGGAGGTCGATGATCTGGTTCGGGAGCATGTTGACTGGGCACTGATCCAATTAGAGCGCCCGGACGACAATGTAAGTTATGTTGAAATAAAATGATCGCGATAAAATTTAAGCTCTTCTATTGATTCGCGAATATCTGCCAGCGCCTGATGGCTGCCTGACTTGGGTGGGTGTCCTTTTAGTTCTGGTTGCCAGCGTTTTGAAAGTTCTTTCAGGGTTGAGACATCTATGAGGCGATAATGGCACCAGCTTTCCAATTCCTTCATATATTTTAATAAAAATCGTCGATCTTGCCAGATGCTGTTGCCACAGAGTGGAGAGGCGCCTTTCTCGGTCCATTCTGCCAGAAAATCCAGGGTCTGCCTTTCCGCTTCCTGCATGGTTAGGCTACTTTCCAGCACTTTTTTAGTTAATCCGGATTTTCCGTGATGTTCTGTACACCAGTCATCCATTGCATCCATAAGGTTCTTTGGCTGATTTATAACCAGATTAGGACCTTCCGCGAGGATATTTAAGTCATTGTCAGTTACAATGGTAGCAATTTCGATGATGCTCTCTTTTTCGGGGTCCAGTCCTGTCATTTCCAGGTCGATCCAGATTAGATGGTCTATTTTGGCCATGAGATAGATGGCTCCTTTGAATGCGTTGATGACTAGGATATTACTAAAACGGGATTTATGGCAAAAAGAAATCTAACAAAGCAACAAAAACACCGTATTCAGCGCATTCAAAGTGAACGTGTCGAACGCGCAGGGAAACGTGACGTGAAGGTGGAAGACGCGCTTGAATCAGGGGATCTGGGGCAGGAACAGCATGGATTAGTCATTGCTCATTATGGAGTTACGCTTGATGTTGAATCTGAATCGGGTCACAGGTTTCGCTGTCACAAAAGAGCTTCTCTGCCGTCTTTAGTGACTGGTGATCGGGTGGTGTGGCGTCAGGCAGTGGATGAGTCCGGCGTTATTGTTGCCCAAATAGACAGGGACTCAGTGTTAAGCCGCCCGGATATGAGGGGAGAATTAAAGCCGGTTGCTGCTAATATTGACCAGGTTATTATCGTTGTTTCTCCAGCCCCTGAAACCCCGGTGAATCTAATTGATCGGTATTTAGTCGCTGCACACGCCAGTGGTATCGAGCCGGTTATCTTGCTTAATAAGTCAGATCTTTTAGATGACTCACATCGTCTTAGTGTGTATTTACGTGAATATCAGCAGTTGGGTTATCGCACAGTAAAGACCTCAGCTACCGAATCGAAAGGCCTGGATGCATTAAATGATCTTATGCGTAGCAGGACATCTATCTTTGTCGGGCAGTCTGGAGTCGGTAAATCTTCATTGATTAATGTATTGCTGCCAGAAGTTAAAACCCGAACCGCCGAGATTTCTGACGCTACAGGTAAAGGGCGTCATACGACAACCACGGCGGTGCTTTATCATCTGAATTGCGGTGGCCAGTTAATCGATTCTCCGGGAATTCGTGAGTTTGGTTTGTGGCACGTTTCTGAAGACCAGTTATTTTATGGATACCCGGAACTGGTGAATTTACCCGGCTGCAAGTTTAGAGATTGTCAGCACACTATTGAGCCAGGATGTCAGGTTGTCCTTGCGGTGAAAGCGGGTGAAGTTTTGGAACGTCGTTATCAGAGCTATGTGGCTATTCGGAGTTCGCTGGAAGAAGTTATTATGCGTAATTGAAGCTTAGCCGTACTTTTATTTTTCAAGTCACCCCTGTTTATTGAGCTTTATGATTTCAGGGAGTGCTGCTAGATTTAACGAATAGAATTATCATAGTTGTCGCATAAAATATGGATCTGGAACGGAGCATTTCTAAATAATGGATGCAGTAAAGCTTGCCACTGAGTGGTTGGATCACCTTGGACTTGAATTGTCGGTGGTTACGCCTAACAAAAGTCTGACTCTGCCCGAAGCAGGTATTGCTCCTTTGGTTAGCGTAATTTCAAAAGATCCTTTGTTGGCTTTACAGATATTCAGACTAGCTAGGCGAGATGCCGGTTCAGATGATGTCCGAACGCTGGCAGATGCTGTTGAACAGGTTGGTGTCGATAATGTATTGCAGTTTTCTCATCGTTTGCCACGTATAGATATGCAAAGTGCCAGTCATAATAAATTGTTGCAATCGGTTGCAGATAGTTTGCTATCTTCCAGTCTATTGAAGTATTGGCATCGCTTAAGGCAGGTTGAGTGGAAAGAAGCCGATCACTGGGCATGTTTGTTTAGTAACGTACCTGAGTGGTTTGTCGCTTATAAGGATCCTATGCTACTTGAGGGCATAGAGTTTAGAGTCAATGCCGGTGAATCTGCAGATACCATTTTTACCGAGATTTTTGGATTCAGCTATCAGGACCTCTTTGCTGCAATTAGCGACCAATATCAATTGCCATCATTATTACGACTGGGTGCCGATACCGGTGGCAGTCAGATCCAGTTGTTTAAGTATCAGGCGCTAAACTACTATCTTCCCATCAGTAATCAATTAGCTACAGCGTGCAGAAAGGACTGGGGATCTTCAGGTTTTAAAAATCTGATCAACAGGGCACAAACGGCTACTATGATAGACGATTTTGAACTCTTGTTGCCTCAGTGGTTGGCAGAGGGTGCAAGAGATAATAACTTTCCATATTGTAATCAAGCCATTATTAAATATTTTAATCGACAACCAGAACTGTTTGTTGGGGGATATCCCCCGATTATACGTGAAGTTATTGTTGATCATCCGGAAACCGGAAAGATTTCCTCATCTTTGGAGGTTAACCAAGCTGCTGATGAATGGGCGTCAAACTTGGTAGAAGAGACCAATCAAGCAGTCAATAGGAAAAGTGATTGGCTTGAATTAAGTCATCCTGCGTTTGGTGTTGTCAGTGAAAACGAATCATCTATTTCGGCGAATCTCTCCAGCGATGCTGAAAAGGTGCAAATTAATAGTAAGCCAGAAACTGAAGCGCTCGTTGAGCCCAGAGGCAATAGTCAGCTGATTGAAGAAACCGTATTTCTCTTTAATACGCAGAAAGTACGATACAGCAATGAAGTTATAGCTTTCGAGGCTTTAACCGATGCCTTGTATGAGGGAATGGGTTTTTCAAGGGTTGTTATTGCACTTCATCAGCCTACAGTGGGGCAAATCAGGGTACAGTACCGAAAGGGCACAGAGGATCGGTTGCAATTGCACAATTTAACATTTGCTGTTCCGGAGTTTGGGATCATTTCGCGACTTGTTGAACAGTCTATGAGTTTTTGGTTAAAGCCTGAGAATGCTTCTAAGGCGTGGCAGAATTTACCAAGAAGATTGGGTGAGGCGGTAAATAGCCAGGATTTTTTTATCAAGTCGATTCATGTAAACGGAAAGTTTCGAGCGTTGGTTTATGTTGATGTGTATAATCAGGTGCAGCCATTGGCGCAATCTGAATATAATCACTTTAGAAGTTTAATTAATTTGGTTGAGAAGGTGATTAATCACCAGACTCCGATATCCAGCTCACAGATTTAGAGGTATTTTGGCATTTTATGAAAGATTATTTATTTGCAATGATTCAGTATTTATTACCGCAACACATCCTTTCTCGTGTTATTGGTGTGTTGGCAGAATCAGAAGTTGAGTGGATTAAGAACCCTTTAATTCGATGGTTTTCCAAAAAGTATAATGTCAATATGGATGAAGCGTTAGAGTCTGAAGCCACTAATTTCAGCAATTTTAATAACTTCTTTACCCGTGAATTAAAGCCGGGTGCCCGAGAAATTGATTCTGAAGAAACGTCGATTGTATCACCTGCAGACGGAGTGATCAGTCAATTTGGTGCCATTGACTCAGGGGTCATGATTCAGGCTAAGGGGCAAGATTTTACGGTAAAACAAATTTTAGCCTGTGACGCTGAATTGGCAGACAGGTTTAATGGTGGTCAATTTGCCACCGTTTATTTATCCCCAAGCGATTATCACCGCGTTCATATGCTATGTGATGGACGTTTAAAGCAGATGACATTTATTCCTGGAAAATTATTTAGTGTCAACAATGCAACTACCAAGCATGTACCTGAACTATTTGCGAAAAATGAGAGAGTAGTCGCTCTATTTGATACACCTGAAGGTATGGTTGCTATGGTGTTGGTAGGCGCAATGATTGTTGCGAGTATTGAAACAGTTTGGGCCGGTGAAATTGCACCACTACGTCAAAGATTGCAGCATTACCACTATTCTGATGACCGTAATCTTGATTTTAAGAAGGGTGACGAGATGGGGCGGTTTAAGCTAGGTAGTACCGTAGTCATGTTAAGTGAAAATCCAAATTGGAGTTGGGAATCTATGTTAAAGGCTGGAGACAAGGTAAAAATGGGTCAAAAGCTCGCATCTTCATAGCCGAAAAGACATTCTAACGGTGTTTTTCACGGCAAATCGTTGAATAATACTTGTTTCTCGGGGTGGCAAAGGGTAATCTGCCGCCCTTTGCTAATATTGAAATACATGCAGACGATATGACTGAAACAACAAAAATAGAACCAAAGAAAAGCACTCCTGAACAGATCAGGAAAAAGCGAGAAGCTGCAAAAGCTGCAGTGGCCATGTTGGCTGAAGCTTATCCTGGTGTTTTTGATATTGAGCAGCCCAAGCCTCTAAAAATCGGAATTCATAACGATGTCACGGAGGATGCTAAAATATCCAAAACTCAAATGCGAAAGGCGCTTTCAGCGTATACCAGGCATTATAATTATATTGCTTGTGTTGCAGAAGGTGGCTTACGGGTTGGTTTGGATGGTGAAAGTGGCGCAGAGGTTACTGTTGAAGAAATTGAGCATGCAAAGGCTAAAATTTCAGAAATAGATCAGGCTCGTGTTGATCGAAAAAAGCAGCAGGAAAATCGCAAAAAACATCAAGCCAGGCGAAAAGATAAAGAAAATCGTTTAGAAAAGAAGCTTGAAGCTCTGATTAATAAGTCAACGAATTAATACTATTGATCGTTGGCTGAAAACCAATCCTTGAAACAGGTAGCTCAGGAACACTTTAGCTCTACTGCCTGGCTATGCTTTAGATGAAGGGAACGCAATAACATCCTTGATGCTGTTTTTTCCAGTGCATAACATCACCAGTCTATCAAACCCCAGGGCAACTCCTGCAGATTCCGGTAATCCGTTTTTCATTGCGTCGATTAAGTTTGTGTCTATTGGCATAGCTCGCATGTTTCGCTCCGCCCTTAGATCATTTTCTTGTTTGAATCGTTCCAATTGTTCTGCTGCATCTGTCAGTTCGGCATAGCCATTAGCTAGTTCGAGCCCACCGGAATAAATTTCAAATCTTTTAGCCGTCTCAAAGCCCTCTAGATGTTGCTCTTTTTTTGCCAGGGCAGCCTGACTCGCTGGAAAATCAGTAACAATAGTGATTACGTCCGGGTTCATAGCTGGCTCGATGACTAAGCTCATAATCAGGTCCAGGCAATCATTGCGACTAAAATCACTGCAGTCTCTATTTGCGACTTCCTGAGAAAGTTTCTGAAGTGTATCCGTTAGACCCGTCATGGGGTCAATGTCTGTTATGCGATGGAAAATATCCCGATAGCTGGTTTTCACTACTGGAACATTGTGGCCTAAATGCAGTATTAGCTCGGCTACTTCATCAGCTAGCTGTTCATCAGTCCAGCCAGGTTGATACCATTCAATCATCGTGAACTCAGGATTGTGGCGATTGCCATACTCATTTGCTCTAAAAACCTTGCATATTTGATAAATAGGACCCGAACCAGCAGCAAGTAAACGCTTCATTGGATATTCGGGAGAGGTATGTAAGTAGCCAAATTCAGTTGCAATGCTTTCAATGTGTAAATCAGGAGTAGCGAACTTTGAAAGGATAGGGGTTTCCACTTCCAGATAATGACGTGAATTAAAAAACAATCTTGTTTTGTTTAATAGATCCTGTCTTTGCTTCAGGTTTTCAAAAGATGTTGAGGGTTGCCAGTCAGAAGTCATGTTGTATATTCTTGGTGTTGATGGCGGGAGTGAGATGAATGTATCTACTCCCGCCGTCGCTATTTTTGAACTTTATTTTGCACGACTGACGTAGTCGCCACTTCGAGTATCGACTCTGATTTTTTCGCCGATTTCGATAAATAAAGGTACCCTAACTACCGCGCCCGTAGAAAGAGTCGCAGGTTTAGATCCACCTTGTGCGGTATCGCCTTTTAAACCTGGATCAGTTTCTGTAACTTCCAGCTCAACGAAATTAGGCGCTACAACGCTTAGTATGTCACCATTGAACAGAGTGATTTGAAAAACCTCTTGTTCCTTTAACCAGTCTTTAGCATCTTTAACTGCGGCAAGACTTGCGTTAAGTTGTTCGTATGAACCATCAGTTTTCATGAAGGTCCAAAACGTTCCATCGGTGTACGAATATTCCATATCAATTTCAAGTGCGTCCGCTGCTTCAATAGATTCACCGGATTTAAATGTTCGTTCCCAGATTCGGCCTGTTTTCAGGTTTTTAAGTTTGACACGATTGAATGCCTGTCCTTTACCAGGTTTAACCAGTTCGTTCTCAACAATGGAGCAAGGGTCACCTTCAAGCAGAACTTTGAGACCGCCGCGAAATTCATTGGTAGAATATGAAGCCATGTAATTATCCAAAGTAGTTAATAAATTGAAAAAAAGTATCAATATCATACCTGTTTCTCAGGAAACTAAACAGATGTCTGATTGGCAATCTGAGCTAAAAAATCTGGTTAGAGATCCTGATGAGTTACTTCATCTGTTGTCTTTGGATCATGATGACAACCTGAGGGGTCGTTTGATGAGGGCTAGTCAACAATTTCCATTGAGAGTGACGCGTGACTTTGTATCGCAAATGAAGGTTGCTGACCCAAATGATCCACTGCTGCGTCAGATCCTGCCAGTGCTGGATGAAACTGAGATTGTTAATGGCTATACCGAGGAACCATTAAAGGAGACTGCAGGATATATTCCCACCAGAGGCCTGGTGCATAAGTACAATAAGCGGGCTCTTTTTATGGTTACCGGTGCCTGCGCAATTAATTGTCGTTACTGTTTTAGGCGTCACTTTCCTTATGCAGAGCAGGTGATTTCGGATTCGGCAGTAGAAGCACTTCTTGAGCGGGTGGAATATGAGTCTTTGTCAGAGGTTATTCTTAGTGGTGGTGATCCGCTCATGTTGCCGACAGATAAACTATCTCGTTTGGTTGATCGACTGTTATCAATACCCTCTGTGACTACTTTGAGAGTACATAGTCGACTACCCATCGTTTTGCCCGGACGGTTGGATCAGGAGTTTATCCGGTGGTGGAACGCGATTCCTCTGAAAAAAGTCATAGTCATTCATGCGAATCATGCTAATGAATTTAGCGTGAAACATGAAAGAGCGTTTTCTCAGTTGACCAACACTCAGTTGCTTAATCAAGCCGTTTTGTTGCGAGGGGTGAATGATAATTCTGAGGCCATAATAAATTTGAGTGAAACCTGCTTTGATTACGGTGTTTTGCCATACTATCTTCACATGCTGGATAAAGTATCGGGAGCGGCGCATTTTAATGTACCTGAAGTTGATGCGTTAGATATCATTAACGAGGTTCGAAACAGGCTGCCAGGTTACCTGGTGCCCAGACTCGTGCGCGAAGAAGCTGGTGCGCTATCGAAGACATTTATCGCCTAAAAGCTTAAATAATAAGCTTAAATGTTATAGAGATTGTTGAAATACTAGGGATATGTCTATGAAATGGCAGGTTTTTTTGAAAAACCATGCCTTGAGACTGGTAGTTAGCGGCTATAATAGTTATAAATGACTGTGGAGTTTAGGTAGATCTATCTATTTAAGTGATATTTGCTGGTTAAATGGTTGAGAATGGAAAAACAAAGAGAACGACAATATTTACAAATTCCAGAGCAGACGCTTTCAACGTTATCGTTCTGTGAGCCGACCGCCCGAGAATTAAATGCCTGGGTAAGTAGTTTACCAATGGCTAATATCGGTGAAACGGCCCGTCAGCTTTATCATGCCATTATTGAGTTTAATCAACTTCGTCTTACGGAACAGTCTCGTTTTGATTTATTGGAATTAGTTAGAAATCCAATACATTATGTTTGTAATGCTCTTAATAGAAGGTATTTGACTCAATCTATTGTGTTGGACGATAGCCAACGCAAAATTGCCAATCTAGCTCAGGCACTACAAACGCATTTGGCGATCGGTTATAAAATCATCATTGAAAGTAAGTTACGTGAGCCTAATTCCAAGAGTAAGGAGCTGATAGCCCGCTCTATTCACCGTAGTTTGTCAGATATGGCTCCCAATATTTTGCGGTCATACCAACTCTATCTGAAAACACCGCCAGGTATCTGGGTTGAAATTCACAGTCTCTATCAAATCTCAATTGCTAATAATTTAGTTTATTACAAGTTATCGGATGAGCAAAATAAAGGTGATGAGCCTTTAACTATTCAAGCATTATATACACGCCTGTTGCTGTTAGGAGGGTGTCAGCCTAATCAGTTACATCAGCGCGATTTAAATGAAATATTTCAGGCACTGGAATCCTGGTCCGGTATGGCGTCCCTTGAGGAAATTGCCGATCAACAGTCAACGTTGATCGTCAATCCTGAAATAGATTCCGGTCCCATTTATCGGCATCTGATGAAGCCTCAATCGTATTCTGATTATATGGGCCTGAATACGGCTTCATTGGTTAGAGCATTACATCAATCATTAATTCCTCCACCAGAGGGAGCCGTTCCCAGTGTAGGCATTGTTATACCTCCCGCGATCAATAGTCGATTGGTTCAGCATTTGGTTCAGTCCTGGGGCGGAATGAAACAGCGCGCTTTTTCCCGGTCCATGACAGAGGGTGAAGTTGAAGTTGCCGTGGGCTTATCTGCGGTACATTTCAGACTTTCAAATGGCGTCGGTTTTTACCGACAACTCTATAAAGCTGAAGAAACCGGAACCAGCACATCTAACCCTTTTATGGGAGCTGCTGTCGCCCAATTTGATTCTCAGGATACTCAGGCTACCAGAAGCCAGGGCGATGTTTGGGAGGGATCATTTGATGCAGGTAAAAATGTGATACCTGGCGCTATTGATGTCCCTTCAGATGAGCAAGAAAGCTCTCAGGATGGTGGTGAGAATTATCCTGAATATCTGGCGGAATTGATCAATACCTCCCCAAGAGGGTACTGCCTTGGCTGGATTGGTAACCTGGCAGCTAATGTACAAACCGGTGAGATAGTTGCTATTCGTGATACGGGTAATAATCGTTGGAACCTGGGTATTATTCGCTGGATAAGGCAAGGTGCTCAGGAGGGAGCTCAGATCGGTATAGAATTAATTGCACCGAATTCCGAGCCCTGTGCTGTACGTTTGATGAATAAAACCGGCGCGCATGGAGATTATATGAGAGGGTTGGTCGTGCCTGAAATCAGAAGCATCGCACAGCCAGGGTCTATTTTAGTACCTAGAGTTCCATTTCAGGTGGGGCATAAGGTCGGTATGAATCAAAAGGGTATGGAAACCAAGCTTCAGCTTATTAAAAAGATCCAGGGAACGTCCACTCTTAACCAGTTCCAGATTCGGAATTTGGATGTAAAGAAAGAAGAGCCAGAACAAAAAGAACGAATTAGCGAAGAAGGCTTTGAATCTTTATGGCGTCAGCTATGAGTGAGACCACTATTCATTATTTACATGGCTATAGGTAAGTAGATATTTCTGTATGAATGCAACTGCAAGTAAACAAATTCATATCCTGATCATGCATGATACGCAAAATGATGCAGAGCCTTTAATTAATCATTTCCGAACCAATGGTTATGCTGCTCGTTCTCACTTTATTGCATCAGACGACGAAATGACTGCCATGTTAGAACAACAAACATGGGACCTGGTGATCGCCAAATTAGAAACAGAAACCGTCAATGTTCCTCATTGTATTCAGGAAGTGACCCGACTTGGGAAAGATGTTCCTGTTATATTGCTTATCGATGATTTTGATCTGGAAAAAACACATCAGGGTTATCGATTAGGGGCCCGTGACGTTATTTTAGATGGCGAGCCAGACATCTTGTTGCCGGTTGCTATCCGGGAATTTATGTCACTAAAAACTCGAAGAGCGCTTCGGGAAACCGAAATTAATCTAAAAGAGTCTGAAAAAAGGGTTCAGCTGTTATTACAAAACTCCAAAGATGCTATTGCCTATGTTCATGAGGGCATGCATATCTATGCTAACGAAAGTTATATGGAGTTATTTGGCTATGATGATATGGATGATTTGTTGTGTGTGCCTATTATGGATGTTGTTAGCTCTGACAGTCAGGATCAGCTGAAAACATATTTAAAGGCCAGAGGGCAGGGCGATAAGAAACAGCTCAAGTGTTCCGCGATACATGAAGATGGTACCGAGTTTGAAATATTAATGGATTTTTCCAGTGCAACCTTTGATGGCGAGCCTTGTATTCAGATTGTGATCGCGCCGATTACCAGTGGTGATAACGAAGAGTTACAGCAGCAAATAAGAGATATTAGCAGTAAAGACATGATGACAGGTTTTTATAATCGTCAATACTTTATGGGCGCTCTTGATGAATCTTTCCAGCGAGCGGTTCATGACAACCAAAGTAGTTTGGTCGTGTACTTGCAGTTATTGGATTTCAGTGATGTCAGGGCGAATGTTGGGATTTCAGGCACTGACATCTTGCTGACAGATGTCTCTAAAGTGATTGCCAGTGAACTTGATACGTCTGAGATCGTTGCCAGGATTTCGGATGATGCATTTTCATGGATCCTGTCATCAGGAAATCTGGATGCCGGGAAGCTTCAGGCTGATAAAATAGGTAATAAAATCAAGGATCACCTTTCTGAAATCAGTGGAAAAACGGTTCAAATACAGTGTTCAATTGGCTTAGCTCATTTGGATGAAAGTTGTAAAAATGGTCAGGAAGCGCTGGCGCAATCACATCTTGCAGGTGAAGAGGCTGTTAAGGCTGGAACACTTTGGCGATACTTTGATAAAAGTGACCTTTCAAATATTGCAGACGACAATAAAGTTGCCCATATTAAACATGCGTTGGAAAACGATGGTTTCCGACTTTTGTTTCAGCCGGTCATTAGCTTGCGTGGTGATGCCCAGGAGCATTACGAAGTCTTGTGCCGCTTGTTAGGTAAAGATGGTGAAGAGCTATCAATCGCAGATTACTTGTCTACCGCATACAGTGCAGATCTGGCTGGAACTGTCGATCGTTGGGTTGTGAGTAACGCTATTTCTGAATTGGCAAATCATCGCAAACGTGGTGGTAACACCAAAATTTTTGTTAATTTAACACCAGCATCCATTAGTGATCCGGCCTTTCTTCCCTGGGTGAATGCCCAGCTGAAAGACTTGAGGTTGCCAGGTGATGCATTAATATTCCAGATTACCGAGAGTGATGCTTTCAATTACTTGAAGCCAGCAAAAGCCTTTAGTAAGGGGTTATCTGTATTGAGGTGTAAGCTGTCTATTAATCACTTTGGTCGCATTGAAGATGGATTTTCATTAACCCGTCATCTGGATATTGAGTACATTAAGATTCATGCTAAATTGGTTGAAAATCTTGAAGATGATGCTGGGCAGAATGAACTGGAAAAGATGATTACTCAGATACAGCGACATGATATTGCAAGTGTTGTTCCTCAGATTGAAAGTGCTTCGGTTATGCCCGCATTATGGCAGGCTGGCGCAAATTATATTCAGGGATTCTTGTTACAAGAGCCTAGTCAGGGTATGAATTTCGACTTTAATGAAGGCGATCAATAATAGGTGTCTCTCGCTGATATTACCCGTTAGCGGTTTCCAGTTTTCTGCTGCTATTAGTGATCATTTCATCAATGATGCCTTCGCGAACAGCCCCCTGTGCAATTTTTACGTATGATAGGCCCAAGACATCAAAAGCCTGGCTAATGAGTGCAAAGCCACCGCAAAAAACACTGCTTCTTCGATAATTAAGTTTTATACGTTTGGAGAGCTCACTTGTATTTGAGCAATTTAGAATTTCTTTTCTTAAGCTTGCTATAGCTTCACGGGTTATGGTGCCGTCGCTTATGTTCAGGTTTTGCAGTGCCCAGCTAATTGCCTTAATGCTTCCAGACGTACCTAGTTCTGATTCCCAGGAATATCCACTAAACTGATCTGCAATTGATCTAAAGGCATTGGCAGCGGTTAATTCGGCTTGTTCAAGTTTTATACTATCTATTTTGTCATCTTGAAAAAACGCTTGTGTCAGTGTGATGCAGCCAATATCAATGCTGGTACTTATCTCTGCTGAGCTTCCAGATCCGGCAACGCATTCGGTACTGCCACCACCAATATCAATAATAATTCTTTTTTCAACCGGAAGATTATAACTCACACCTCTATAGATATATTTAGCTTCATCGTCACCTGATAGGATGTCAATTTTTCGACCTAAGGCTTGTTCGGCTTTTTGGTGAAAACTACCATTATCTTTTAGGTTTCGGAAGGTAGAGGTACCGACGACGCGACATTGCTCTATATTGAGCTTCTCAAGGTGCCGTCTGAAATACTTGAGTGTGCGCAACGAACGTTTTGTTATTTCGGGACTTAAATGTCCGGTTTCAGTATTTAAGCCCGATGCTAACCGGATGATTTCTTTTTTACAGTCGACCCAAGCCAGACGTCCATTTTTTTGTGTCATAACAACAAAATGGAAGCTGACAGAGCCTAAATCTATTGCGGCATATAACTTATTATTATCCATAACCAGAGTTTATCTTCGTTTCAAACGCTTTGGCTAGAAAAATATTATTTGTTTATCAAAATGACCGATTTGGGAATAAAGAAACGAATCAGTGAACCATAGTGTTGTTAACAAACAGGCCTGTTGTATGACTTATGACAGGCCGTAATGACTAAGTTGTCACCAGGTTTCTTCATTGAAACATCATTGATTTCCAAAGTGCAGTCACTCCCGGCGGATCAATTGACTGGATGAAATTAGGGATTAGCGGAATGATTGGATGAAGTGTTGTGGCTTCTGGTTCCAGTACAAAGCTGCCCCTGAATTCATTGAACAGATTGTGGATAGCTGGTGAAAAGCGGACACCGGCAACCATCGATGTTGACCAAAAAATGGCTGGTAGTCATATACGTTTCTTTCCGAAATGTCGTGTTGACACATTGAACCGAATACCTGATGCTGACTGAATTGAGCGGATAGTTTGGAGAGTCGACTTCCGCATTATAACGCAGGAAAAAATCGCGGATGCGGTAGAAGAAACTGTTAGCTTTCATAAGGAACATCATGGAAACCACAAAACCAACAATTGACCCATACCTATTTGAAAAGCAATTTGAGGCTTTCAAAAAATTCGTTGAAGACCAATCCAGTTTTCCTTTTGTATCTTTTGCTTCCAATCCATATACAGATGAGCAAGAAGGTTACAAATACCAAATCTATAGAGCTGCTAGGGACAAATTGGCTTTTCAGGCTTGGAAAGAATCTGACATTGGCAGTGGAGACATTATTGCCTCAATAATTGAAGCAATAGAAATTCAGGATAATAACTTGGTTCAATGGCAGAGTCGTTATGGAGATGACAAGAGACCCCATCATCCTTTATATCAAGCAAAACAAAACCTTGAGCAAACAAAAATAATAGAGAAAATCTTATTCAATTTTTACCGTCAAACGGATGTTGAAACGTCATTTAACGAACTAATTAAAATATTTGGAAAGAAATATGCCCTTATAGCATATCTATTTTTCATAAAAGACAATTCCAAGTATTTACCAATCGCTCCATCATATTTCGACAGAGCATTTGAGCTATTGGGCGCAGATTTCAATACAAGCAAACGGTGCTCTTGGGAAAACTATTTACAATATCTCTCTTTAATCAGCCAGCTTAAAAAAATGTTATCTGAGGCCTTGTGTTCTGAGGTTTCAATTCTAGATGCGCATTCATTTGCTTGGATGCTCTCTGCTCAAATGAAAGAAGAAAAGTTAGCTGACGTAAAGGAGTATTTAAGTCTTAGTAAAACAGAGCGCGAAGCAATAGTAAAAGCACGTATAGGCCAAGGTCAGTTTAGAAACAGTCTTATTGATTATTGGGTAACGTGTGCTGTTTCGGGGTGCCAAGAGCGACGGTTATTGAAGGCGTCACATATAAAGCCATGGTCAAGGTCGGAAATCACGGAGCGTTTGAGTCTTTATAACGGTTTATTGTTGGCTCCTGCTCTGGATGCATGTTTCGACTTAGGATTTATAAGTTTTGATGATTCTGGAATGATCTTAGTTTCAAAAGAGTTAAATGAGAGTGATTTGGAAGCATTAGGGATAACACAAGGTATGAAATTATCTCGCATCGAACAGGAACACTGTAAATATCTTGCGTATCATCGAGAAAATATATTTAAAACATGTTAACAAGCACTAACTGAAAGGTGTCTACCTAACTAGTGGCGATTCAGTTGGTGAATGGTGAGGTTCAAATTAAAGAGCAAGCCGGAACATAACCTATGCATTAAGTTTGTTCCAGCCCTAGTGGGTATTCACTGGCTGGCGTTCAGCTGAAGTTTATGCAAAACGTTAGGTTACCAAGGAGATTACATGTCAGATAAAAAATGGGATTCATACGAAAAAGTAGCTCAGTATCTTTTAAATCAATTCGCAGAATTGTTTGAGTTAGGTTCTGTCGAAAAAAAACAAATATTGCCCGGTGAGTCAGGTACTAATTGGCAGATTGATGCGAAAGGAATTAAGAAGGGCGAAGAAGGATTTATAATTGTAGAGTGCAAACGTCATACAACATCTCGTGTAAATCAGGAAGTAATAGCTGGCCTAGCTTATCGTATAAAAGATTCAGGTGCTAAAGGCGGTATTATCGTAACTCCAATGGAACTTCAAAAAGGTGCGGAAATTGTTACCGCACACGAAGGGATTAAGCACGTTATCCTAAATAAGACGAGTACTAATTCTGATTATATATTTCAGTTTCTCAATCAAATATTTGTTGGCATAACTGATAAAGTTACTACCACGGATAGTATTCACATTCAGGTGATTCGAGACGGGAAAGTTATCGATGAGCGTAAAGCCTAAAACATTGTTGGACGGCACCTTGTAGGCCGCTCTATCACACTGTTTGGCTCTCAGGGAGAACATATATTGGACGCTGTAATTGGGGAAAACGCTGTTGTATTATTTGGGGCAATGTTTGCTGCCTTAATAGCGGGTTATTTCGCTTTCACTAACCTCGTAGCTTCAAAGGAAAATAAGATATCGGAATTTAGGCAGGAGTGGATCAATTCGCTTAGAAACTCTATCGCTCGATACATTTCATCGCTTACATATCTATCAACACTGTATATTCATTATTCAGCGCGCCCGGATGAAAATCGAGATAAATTCGAGATGGCCCGAGATGTGGAAGAAGTCTATGCAAGGGTAAACGAGTCATACAACGACATAATTTTTAGAATTAATGATAGTGAAAAAAATCCAGAAGGAAGAAGTTTAAATGAAGCTTTTTTGTCCGCGCTTTATAAAACGAGAGAGCACTATCGTAGTAACGAATTGGTGAAAGCGAGGAAGGCTTGCGAGCAATTGAGAGAGGTAAGTAAACCTCTCCTAAAACATGAGTGGAAGCGTGTTAAATCTGGCGAAATTAACTACAGAATAGCCAAATATCTTGCCATATTTGTCTTGCTGAGTGGTTTGTCAGCCGCATTCTCAAATGCTTATTTTATTTGGGTTGAAAGCAACAATTATCACGCCAGTGTCGATAAGCCTAATAAATCAATGCACCCGACCGCTAACACGTCGGCTGATTGAGGCGTTAGATTTATATGAGCTCCGAATTAGATATCATCAAAAAGTTAAAAGAATCCATGAAGACATCATGTGATGATGCATTCTATTTCTCTGATGATGAAACACAGCTGATTGACGCTGAATACCTTCTAACAGTAAATGCAGCCAAGGCAATTAAGGAGCTCAACCTCGATTTTGGTTCCCCGTACAAGATATGCCTTGAAAATAACACGAAAAAGTTTGCTTCCGCCTGCACACCTTTAATAGCTAATGTAAAATCGGATAATTTTTTAGGCCACAAATCAGTTGCATA